>Ga0114951_10002026_pt1 | contig 23755 bp, 32 predicted proteins | sample AM7aDNAmetaG_FD_88677 | JGI IMG/M metagenome (GOLD analysis project Ga0114951, IMG submission 88677) | Freshwater microbial communities from Finland to study Microbial Dark Matter (Phase II) - AM7a DNA metaG | ecosystem: Environmental > Aquatic > Freshwater > Lake | place: Finland: Lake Alinen... | reverse complement strand
CTTGACATCCTGCCCCAGCAAAGACACCTTGTCTTCGCCGGAGTCCACAACATGCGACGGCTCCTTGACCACAAGGTCATTGACTTTCACATCACCTGCCAGGATATGATCGAATGCCTTGCGCCTGGAAATCCCGCCGTTATGAGAAATAAAAAGTTGTAATTTCATAGCCGCCTTCTTTGTCTGAGAGATTCATAGACCATGACCGCGGCGGACACGGACACATTGAGCGAATCCACCTTCCCCTGCATGGGGATCCGGACCTGCTCATCCGCATTGCGGCGCCAAAAGTCGCTTAACCCGTCCTGTTCACTGCCCATGATGATCGCGCAGGGGCCGGACATGTCCCTGTCGAAATAATACGCTTCGGCCTGCACCACCGCCGCGAACGTGCGAATACCCCGCGCCCGCAGGAAGGCCAGGGCCTCCTTGTTGGTACACGCTACGGTCGGAACGGCAAATACGGCCCCCAGGCTGGCGCGGATGACATTGGGATTGTAAATATCCGTCTTTTCATCACACACCAAGAGCGCCTCCACACCCGCTGCGTCCGCGGTCCGCAGTGCCGCCCCCAGATTGCCGGGCTTTTCCACGCGCTCCATGACCAGTACGAGCGGGGCAGGACCGAGCTTGACCCCCTCGAGCGTCAGCTGCGGCTGTTCGACCAGCCCCAGAACACCTTCCGCCCGGTCGCCGTAACACATCTTGCCGAAAACGGCACATCCGGTGTCAAAGATCTTGACCCCTTTGGCCTCAAGCCGCCCGACCAATGCCTCATCGCAATGGTAAAGGCCCTCCCGGCAGATATAGACACACATGAAACGCAGCCCTGCCGCCAACGCCTGGCCAACCTCGCGATGCCCCTCAACGATGGTCAACCCCCGGGCCTCGCGGCTTTTTTTGGTCCGCAGGCGCACGACACGCTTGATGCCCGCGTTCTGTACACTTGATATTTTCTCGATCACCATAGCCCGTCCTTGTCCGATATCCCTACTTCCCGGCCGCCTTCTTTAACACCGTCAGAATCTTCGTATTGGCGACAAAATTCTCCGTCTTCCACGAAGCCGCCATATCTTTCTGCCTGTCCTGCCAGCAGTCAGCCCAGGTATCCCATCCGGTCAGAGGCCCCGGGCGGTTCACCCACGGCGGATTCTCCCGGTAACTGTAAACCCCGTCCGGGAACATGAAATGCCTGACCGCTTTCCATGTCCAATAAGTCCAATGGATGTCCATGGCCTTAAAAGCGCCGAGAATATCCGCTAGCCATCGGTCTTCGCCATAGAAGCCATCGCGGGCATGCACCCCGAACTCGCCGCACCATAGTGCCCGCCCCTGTTTGCGCGCCAGCTTCACGGTTCCCAGGAGACGTTGCCGCATAAAAGCCTTGTCCCAGCGCGATTTGCCGCCGGATAAAGGGTATCTCAATCCCGGCACAAAATTGAACGTGAACTCCAGCGGTTCATAAAAATGAAAACTGAGCGCGAGCTGGGCATCCTCGAAATGATCCAGGCATTCCAGGTCCTGCGCCCAGCGGTTGCCCTCGATAAAAATAATATGCGCGGTGTCAATGCCGCGAATACGGCGGATCGCCGCATGATAATAGGCGTTCAGGATCGAGGGATCAGCCGCCACGCTTTCATTCAAAAGGTCATACCCGGCCACAGCCGGCTCATCTTTATAGCGGTCCGCCAAAAATTCCCAAAGCGCCAGCGCCCGATGCTGGAATGTCTTTTTCTCCCAGAACGCCGCCTTCCCGCCGGAATCGGAATGCCAGTCATGATTCTGGGCGCCGGGGACCGCATGCATATCCAGGATCACGCGCACATCATGCTGCCGGGCCCAGCGCACGGCCCTGTCCAGATAGCCCACGCCGTCATGGGAATACACGTAAGGGCTTTCTTCGATCAGGCCGTAATGAAACGGCAGCCGGATACAGTTAAAGCCGCACCCGGCGATGCGCGCCACATCATTTTCAACGATGAAGGCATCCCGGAAAGACCGCTCCATGCTGCGGCAGGCATCCTCCCCGAGTTTGCGGACAAAATCCCGGCGGAACAGATGATACCCCCGGTTGGGCGCATGCATGATATACCCCTCGGGCATAAGCCATCCGCCGAGGTTAACCCCTTTTAAAACAACGGGACCGGCACCGTCGGTGATCCGCCCGTTATGGATGCGCAGCATGTTCACTATTTCCTGGCCGACGTGTATTTTTCAAGATCATACACGATCTGCTTGGAGGGCATGGCAACCTTGTCGATGACAACCTTGGCCCGGGCAAAGAAATCCGTGGCCAGCGTGCTGTGGTAATCGGAAAAAACCACCACCCGCTTGATCCCCGCGGCGATCAGCGCCTTGGCGCAGGTCGTGCAGGGCATATTCGTGACATACGCCATCGCACCGTCGATAACATGCCCCTTGCGCGCGGCCTGGGTGATCGCGTTCATCTCCGCATGATTGGTGCGCACACAATGATTGTCCACAATCAGGCATCCGGCATCCTCGCAATGGACATCCCCGGGGATGGACCCGTTATACCCCGTGGCAATGACCTCGCGGTCCTTGACCAGGACACAGCCGCAATGCATCCGCGGGCAGGTTGCACGCTCGGAAGCGATCATCGCAAGCTTCATGAAATACTCATCCCAGTCGGGTCTGGCCATGGCAGGTCACCTCAGGTTCAGGTTAAATGTATATATTAACAGATACGACGGGGCACGTCCTCTAAAAAATAACGCCTTACCGCCCGGCGGCCTGCGCCCCCGTAAAGCTGAAAAGCGCCGCCACGCCTTCCCGGAAAACATCCTCCTGCGGCAAAAGGCTGAGCACAAAGAAATCTTCCTCTTCAAAATCGAAGAAAAACCCGGGATGTACAAAAACATGCCGCTGTTCTAAAAGCTTCAGGGCCCAGACATCGCCGGGCATCCCCATCTCCGTACGCAGGACCGCATACCACCCGCCTTCCACGGGCAGAACCTGCACCCCTGCTACCGCCGCCGCGGCAAGAAGGTGCCCGTAATTGGAACGGACCCGCGCCATGACCGGTGCGCTGATGGCCTCGCGCGCTTGCAGCCATACCGCTGAAGCATGCTGGACAGGCGTATTAACAGACAAATACGTGTCGGCGATCACCTCGAGGCGGCTGAGCGCCTCGGCCACCTCGTCCGCGGGGCCGTTGACGGCGATCCAGCCCATTTTCATCTGGGGCAGGGCCAGCGCTTTGGACAATCCGCCCAGCGCAAAACTGAGTGCGCCGGTATTGGCCGCAAGGCTCGGGCAGGGCGTCCTCACCCTGTCAAAAACATAATCCGCAAACACCTCATCGCTGATGATGGCCATGCCCATATCCGTGCATAAGGTGTTCAACAACGCAATCTCCCCGGGCCGCACACACGATCCTGTCGGATTGTTGGGGCTGACAAGCACCACCGCCTTGGCACCCCGCCGGGCTGCCTGCCGGAGGAAGTCGAAATCGATCCGCCAGGATTCTCCGTCAAAACACAGGCGGTAAAAAACCGTCTCCACATCATTAAGCCCCGCCAGGTAGGAAAACAAGGGATACCCGGGCACCGGCAGCAGGATGCGGTCATGAGGATCCATAAGCAGGCGGAAGAGAAATGTATACGCCTCGGAAGATCCTGACGTCAGGATGATATGTTCCACAGGGACCTGGATGCCCTTGGCGGCGTAATAACGTGCCACGGCCAAACGGGCCGAGAGCATCCCCTTGGGATGCGGATCGTAACGCAAATTGACGGGGTCCAGCAAAGGGGCCAGCAGCGTATCCTGCGGGGCAAGAAGGCCGGCGCGCGTCGGATTCGATTCCGTAAGGTCAAAAAAAGGCACCCCAGCGGCCCGCATCCGGTCAAGCTCGAGAGACAGGGGATTCTCGCACAGATCCCATTGTGTTCGCCGTGAAAACAAACGCACGTTCTACCGCCTTACGCGCCCATGGCGCCCATTTCCCGACCGGCCGTACTAAACCTGTTCCGCGAGGCGCAGGACAAGTGCCTGCGAATCTTCCCAGCCCAGGCAGGCATCGGTGATCGACTTGCCGTAAACCCCGCCGCCGACATCCTGCGATCCTTCCACAAGATAACTTTCGACCATGATCCCACGGACAAACGGCCTCAGCTGCGGCTCGAATTTCAGGCTGTTGACCACTTCCTGCGCCACACGCGGCTGTTCCCGGAACTGGCGGCTGGAATTGGCATGGCTGACATCGATCACCACCGCAGGATGCTCCAGGCCCGATTCCGCATAAAGCTTGCGCAGATGAATAATATCCTCGTAATGATGATTGGGCAAAGGCCGGCCGAACGGGCTCATGGCACCGCGCAAAATGGCATGCGTGAGGGGATTTCCTGTCGTGGCGACTTCCCACCCGTTGTAGGAAAAAATATGCGGCGACTGGGCCGCCCTGACCGAATTGAGCATCACGCTCACATCACCGCTCGTCGGATTCTTCATCCCCGCCGGCACGTCAAGCCCGCTGGCCGTCAGGCGGTGCGCCTGGTTCTCGACGGATCGCGCTCCGATGGCCACATAACTGAGCAAATCTTTCAGATAAGGATAATTCTCCGGATACAGCATCTCGTCGGCCGCGCTCAAGCCCGATTCGCGCAGCGCGCGGATATGCATCCGGCGGATGGCGATGAGCCCCTCGACAATGTTGGGGTCTTCGTTAGGATCCGGCTGATGCGCCATACCCTTGTAGCCAATACCGGTGGTGCGCGGCTTGTTGGTATAAATACGCGGTAAAAGGACCAGCCGGTCCTGCACACGGGCCTGGAGGGTGGCGAGCCGGGCAACATACGCGCACACCGCGTCTTCATTATCCGCCGAGCAGGGCCCGATGATCACCAGGAACTTCGGACTTTTACCCGTGATGATGTCAGCGACCTCACGGTCACGCGAGCGCTTGACGGCCGCGAGCTCAGGGCTCACAGGCAGCTGCTCCAGGATCGCCTCCACCACAGGGAGGCGTTTACGGTATTCAAAAGACATACGAAGCTCCTTGTCTCTCAGGGATTTTTGTCCACCGCGCATCTTGGGCGCGGCGATATTAAGCGGGCAAAAGGGCCTTCAACCTATCTATTTCCTGCCGGGCGTTCTCCAGCATTGTCCGGGCCTTGTCAAAATCGTCCTTGGCCACCCACCGGTCGGATTCTTTCTTGACCTTCAGCCTGAGGTTCTCGGCCCGCAGCGCCCCGGTTTCTTCCGCAAGCTCTCTCAGGCGGCGTTCAAGATCATTGTTCTGTCCTGTCAACTTTCTCACATCGGACAAAAAAACATCCCTTTCACGACGAAGATCCTGGCGTTCATGGTCGTAACGGATGCGCTGGGCCGCTTCTGTGTGGAGGGCCGCGTTCAACCTGTCCAATTCAGCCCGCAGGGCATCCTCCTGCTTTTTCTCCTTCAACGCCGACAATTCTTCCTTCTGCCGCCACAACGTCTCCTGCGCCAGTTCCCGCTCAAGGCTGCCGATGGCCGTGCCCAGCCGCTGGACTTCCCCGTCCTTCTCTTTCTGGGCATCCTGGGCAACCTGCAGGGCGTTCTCAAGCATTTGAATACGGCGCTCGAAACGCAGCGCATCCTGGGCCGCATCACGGGACGGAGTAACGGCAGCCGGCGTTTCTTTCCGGCTCTTTTTCTTCCGGGAGACGTCCCGACGCCCCCAGCGGGCAGCTCCATACGCCACCCCCCCAAAAACCAGTAACGCCCCGCCGATAAGCGCCGGCACCGGCGCCATCACTGGCCGCCCTGGCCGAATTCCTTCCTGATCCGTGCGGCTTCGGCAACAAATTCATCAAACTGGCGGCCAAGGGCATTAACCGCCGGCCCGGCGCCGGAAACATCACAGTTCTTGCCCATAAGGTCAAGGGCGATGCAGTTGGCGTGCATCCGGCTGGCGGAAATATTCCCCGTCGCCCCTTTGAGCCCGTGGGAAATCATCTGAAAAGCCGCGCAATCCCCCTTGCGGTACGCCTCCTGAAGCGCCGCGTACTTTCCCGTAAAATCTTCTGTAAAAATATCAAAAAGTTCCAGTAAAAGCTCCTTGTCATCCTGGACACGCTCCATGGCATCCTTCAGATCAATGATATCCATCACTTAATCCTCTTTCCTTTGTTTGACAAGATTAATGATTTCCTGAAAAAGCTGTGCCCGGTCCACGGGCTTGGAAACATAACCATCCATCCCCGCCGCAAAATATTTCTCACGGTCGCCGGCCATGGCGTTAGCCGTCATGGCAATGATGGGGACATGAAGCCCTGTCTGTCGCTCCTCGGTCCGTATGACAGCCACCGCCTCGACCCCGCTCATCTCGGGCATGTGATCATCCATCAAGACCATGTCAAAACGGGATTTGCCCAGCGCCTCAACGGCTTCCTTGCCATTATTGACAGCCACAACATCCCAGCCGCGTTTTTCCAGGATGCGCACCGCGATCTTCTGGTTCACAAGGTTGTCCTCGGCCAGAAGGATCTTCAGCCGCCCCACATCATCCTGGGGCGACACCGCATGCCCGGCGTCCACCCGCGCTGTTTCCGCGGGCCTGGTACTGACAGGCAGTCTTAAAATAAAATTAAAAGCGCTCCCGCCGCCCTCGGGGCTCTCCACCCACAAACGGCCCCCCATCAGCTCGGCCAGCTTCCGGGAAATAACCAGCCCCAGCCCTGTCCCGCCGTAACGGCGCGCTGTCTGCTCATCGGCCTGGCTGAACATCTCAAAAATACGGGACTGCTTTTCCGGAGGAATGCCGATGCCCGTATCCCGGACCGCAAAAAGAACATCGCAATCCTGCGTGCGGGCCGCCTGCAGGCTGACACTGACGGTCACGCCGCCCTTGTGCGTGAACTTGATAGCATTGTTGACGAGATTGATGATGATCTGCCGGATACGCACGGGGTCGCCCATCACCAGCGGCGGCACGTCCGGCGCTACATCCCAGTTCAAATAAAGGCTCTTGTTCTGTGCCAGGATCTGCAGGCCCCGGCAGACACTGCGGATGATCTCCGCCAGCGAGATCTCGATCGCGTCGACGGATATCTTGCCCGCCTCGGCGCGCGAAATATCCAGAATGTCATTGATGAGCCGCAACAGATTCCCGGCGGCATCCTTGGCCACCTTCAGATTCTCATGCTGTTCGGCGGTAAGGCCCGTATCCAGCGTCAGGTCGAGCATCCCCATGATGGCGTTCATCGGTGTACGCAGCTCATGCGACATCTTGGCAAGAAAAAGGCTTTTGGAACTGTTGGCCTCTTCCGCCTCCAGCCTGGCCTTGACCAGCATTTCCTGAATACGCCGCTGCTTGGAAATATCCCGCAGGATCCCGATACAACCGGCCATGTTCCCCTGCGCGTCCCGGATGATCGAAATGGATGCGTCCACATCAAGGGTCGTCCCGTCCTTCTTGATGACCTTGGTCATGATGCCTGACACAACGCCTTTGCGGCGGATATTGAGCTTGCGCATCTTGCGCCATTCACGGTCCGGGTAAAGGGCCTTGACCGGCTTGTTGAAAAAATCCTCCCGCGTCATTTCAAACATCTGTTCGGCAAAAGGATTCCATGCGATCACCTTCTCGTCCTTGTCCGTCACGGTGATCGCTGCGGCGGAGTTGTCGAAGATCACCTTGAAAAGCTCCCTGGAACGGCTGAGATCCTTTTCAATCTCTTTCTGACGGGTAATATCCTCAACGACAAAATCCAGGAAACACGCGCGCCCTGCCGCATCATACTCGACGGTCACCGACAGGGATGTCCACACCGTCCCCGACTTCTTGCGCCGCAGCAGGGCCTCATGATTGTCCAGGGGGTCGCCCTTCTTCAGGCGGGCCAGGATCTCCCGGAACTGCTTCGACACCGCAAAAATATCCGCGGCCCGGCGGCCGAGCAATTCGTCCGGCGTATACCCCAGCATGTGCGCGAAAGCGGTGTTCGCGAACAAAAATTCTGCGCCGGGGCCGACGCTGGTGCGGCAGATGCCGATCTTGAGCGCGTTGATGAAGTCACGCAGCTGGGTGTGATTGAGCGCCATACGTCAACGTTTGAATTTGATGTTAACCATGATTGCCGTCAGATTGATCAGGCCCGTTGCCGCGGCCAGTCCCGCAAGCGACACCTTGACCAGCATGGCACCCGGATCAATGGCCATAAACCCGCGTGTGGCCCAGGATGTCAGCGCCATGCCTGCGGCGACAGTGAACGCCGAAACAAGAAAAATAAATAATGACAAAAGGCATGACAAAAGGATGACAAACACATTGTAAAGAACAAGGTCATCCTTGGCGATATGACTGGCGGCTATCCCTATTCTTTTCATTGTCCCTGCCTGTCCTTGTGCGTGAGGCCGACCTGCGCCGGCACGGGTTCAGCGTTCAAATTTGACCACATTCTGCCACCAGGCGGCGGGATCCCAGCGCCTTAAGCCCTTCCAGAGCTGTTTGGCGGTACGGGTCTTGAGAAATCCCGGCGCACGCTGGAGGAACTTTTCCGCCACAGGATGGCCGCTGTCCTCGTATTCCCTCGCCTGCACCAGGCACTCGAGGATGTCCGCATCGCGCGCGATCAGGGCTTCATGCGTGAGCTGGGTGTCGTAATCACCGCGGATATCCGTCAAAGCATCGCGGACTTTAGGCGGCAGTGTGGCAACCTGGTCCTTGAAAACGCGTTTTTCAGCATCCTTGAAATCGATGTAATAATGGCCCATCTTGTGCAGGTCATTGATGCGCGCCTCATGGATATCGTTAAAAAGGGTCATGGCCAGTACACGGTACGGGTCGGCCCCCTCTTCATGGGCGATATAAAATCCGATGACCGCACAGCGGAAACAGTGATCCGCCACGCTTTCCGGGTCCTTGATCCCCGCCACCCACCAGCCGCTGCGCTTCACGCGCTTGAGCAGCCCGGCTTCGGCGAAAAAATCGAGGGCGTTGTCACGCCGGACGTTTTTTGGGCTGCTGGTCTTTTTGTTTTTTGATTTCATAGCAAAACAAAGTGGTTGCATGTGATGCGTTGAGTGAAAGGCGCGGATGCGCCATAGGCACCGTCAATTGCATATCGATGCGTCCCAGGGTGATATCGCGGATCCCCTTGCCCTCGGACCCTATGACAAGCCCCAGCGGAAAAGGAAACTTGACCTGGGCGATATCCTCCCCATCCTTGACCACACTGCCCGCGATCCAGTACCCCTTGGCCCTGGCCTTTTCAATGGCGTTATTAAGGTTATTGACCTTGGATATCTTCACATAGTTCTCGCCGCCGCAGGCCACACGGGTCACCGTATCGGTCACCTCGACCGCACCGTGCACGGGGATGACAACGGAAAACCCGCCCAGGCAGGCCACCGTGCGCAGGATCGCCCCGAAATTCTGCGGATCGGTGATGCCGTCCAGGAAAATAAGGGTCGTTCCGGCGGCAGAAGCCTCTTCCAGAAGATCGTCGTAATCGGCATACGCAAAGTCCGCGACATCAATGAGAAGCCCCTGCGTGTTGAAACTGCGCCCCAGTTTGAGCATCTTGGTGGCCGGAACAACACTCACCGGAATGCCGTACTTCTTGGCTTTCAGCGAAATATACTTGAGTTCGGCGTGCCCGGTCTCGACAAAAATATGCCGGATGCTCCGGGGATCCGCCTTGATGCGTTCCAGCACCGGATTTTTCCCGTAGATCTTCATTTTCTGATCCCCAGTCCTAGATAAAATAAAGGTTTTAAAATACTCCACCACCCCACAAACGGGGTCATCTTGGTATATCCCATCTTCCTGGGCGGATAAATCTTGGTGACAAAAACTTCCGTGAACCTGTACCCCAGGCGGATCGCCTTGAACATCAGATACGGCTCCAGCTCGTAGGCATCCAGCCAGTCCTGGTCAAGGTTGATCCGCGGATCGCGCGCCAGGCTCAGGCGGAACGCGCGAAAACCGTTAGTGCTGTCGGTCACGCGCCGCCCGGTGAACAGCGACATCAGCCAGGGATGCAGGCGTGTGGCAACCTTGCGGTAAAAGGGCATATCCCCGCCGGCGCCGCAACGGCCCAGATAACGCGACCCCTGCACAAAATCAAAACCGCCTTCAAGGACCGGGCGCAGCACCGCCGGGATATCGCCGGGGTCATCCTTGTCGTTGCCCGCCATGATGACGATCACATCATACCCATTGTCCCGGGCATAATGGACCGCCGTGCGGATGGCCGCCCCCACGCCGCGCCGGCGCCCATGCCGGATCGTGGCCACACCGCAGGAAGCAAACGCCGCAACCGCCTCGGTTGTCCCGTCGGTGGAACAATCGTCCACCACAAGATAATCGGCCATGGCACGCGCAGGGCTCTTGAGGAACCGTCCCATGACATTCCTGATCTTGGCGCACTCGTTGAACGCCACCGGCACCACCAAAATCCTAGGCATGATCCCCGCCCTCTTTCCGGCAGGGCCGCCCGTCGTCTGCGGCCGTACCGACCTGCCGCGCGGGATTGCCGACCATGATCGCGTGTGCCGGAACATCCCTGGCAATGACAGCGCCTGCGCCCACCACGGCGTGTTCACCGATCGTCAGGCCGCACAGCAACGTTGCATTCCCGCCCAGGGACGCGCCCCTTTTTACAAGCGTCGTCTCCATCTGCCAGTCCGTGGAATGGCTGCGCGGGTACCGGTCATTGGTAAAAACAACGCCGGGGCCGACAAAAACATCGTCTTCCAGGACAACACCCTGGAAAATAGAAACACCGTTCTTGATGGTCACATTATCGCCAACGACAACGCCGCCCTCAATAAAACACCGGTCCCCGATATTGCAGTTGCGCCCGATCACCGCCCCGGACTGAATATTGCAATACGCCCAGACCTTTGTAGCATCGCCGATACGCGCCTGCGGGCTCACCAACGCTGTTTCATGCCTGAAATAATTCATGCTAGACCCCGACGAGGCTTCCGTTCTGGTCCATCGAGCGCTGGATCGCCGCCAGCGTGCGCACCACCTGGGCACCCCGCCGGGCATCCGCCAGTACGGGCGGACGGCCGCTCTGGATGCATTCAATGAAATACTGCCCCTGCGCCTTCAACGGCTCGGCCAGGCTGATCTTGGGGATAATGATACTGCCCTCCCGCGACAACAGCTGAAACTCGCCGTAGGATTCATAATACTTCGATGTGCGCTCAACCGACTTGTCATAGACCTTCACCGCTCCCATGGGGTCCAGGTCATCCCATACCAGCATTTTCTTTTCACCCACAATGGTGATCTGGCGGACCTTGCGCGGATCGGCCCAGCTGACATGCAAATTCGCCAGTTTCCCCTCCGGATAATCGAGCGTGGCAAAGGCCAGGTCCTCCAGGGAGTTACCCAAACATTTCAGGCCCCGCGCCGACGTGCTGAGGGCCGCTCCCGAGAACAGGAAATCGAAAATAGCAATATCGTGCGGCGCCAGGTCCCAGAGCGCATTGACATCATAACGGAAAGGCCCCAGGTTCGTGCGTTCGGAATGCGCGTAATAAATGCGCCCGATCTCGCCGGAATCGATGCAGGCCTTCATCCAGCGGATGCCGGCATTGAAAACAAAGACATGCCCGACCATGAGGATACGTCCCGCCTTGAGCGCCAGGGCCTCAAGTGCCGCGCACTCCTCAGGGGTCATGGCCAGCGGTTTTTCACACAGCACATGTTTCCCGGCGGCGAGCGCTTCCCTGGCCACAGCGTAGTGCGCTCGCGTGGGAACCGCGATACAGACCGCGTCCACAGCCGGGTCTTGCAGGATAGCGCGGTAATCCTTCACCGCCTTGATCGAGGGGAACATGGCCGCCACGGCCTTCAGACGGCCTTCGTCGACATCCGCGCACATGAGGCAACATGAATCTGCCAGCTGGGAAAAAACACGGACATGGTTGGGGCCCCAGTGGCCGCACCCAATGACACCGACTGATATCACGCAACCCTCCCTGATAACGCCCAAGCGCCCCTCCAGGGGCGTTCGCATAAAAAATAATTACTTATTATATAAGGTAATGCACCGCTCACAAACATTTTATTTCAGATTAATTCCCAACGGCCCATCGGCGCGCGCATTTTCAGCAAGAATTTCATTTGCAATCCGCCCGCCGGATTCCTACAATGTTGCCATCTGGACAATATGACCCATACTATTACCAACCCCATCAACCTGCCCTGGCGCCACAAGATCCTCGGCGCCCTCATCGCGCTGATGATCGCAGGCCAGACCGTGCAAACGACCATGACCCTCGCCAGGATCTGGCCCCTCAAACACCCCGCTGCCTTTGCTTTCGCCGGACAAAAATTTGAAAGCCTGGCCCCGTGGCTCAAGGGCCAGGCCTATGCCGGCTATTACACTGACCGCAATATTGACGACACCCGGCCGCTCCTGGAACTCCTGCAGGCCCAGAACACCCTCGCGCCCCTGATCCTCGATCCGGAAAATATCAACCGCCGCTTTGTCATCGTCAACTGTGCGGATATCCCCCGCGCTATCGCCAAATTCAAGGCCATGGGAGCCAGGCCCGTCGCCGCAACACCCTACGGCATCTTCCTCATCGAACGCCCGGAGTTCACGCCATGATCTACATCATCCCCGGGCTTATTTCCTTCACCCTGGGCCTGCTGACCCTCAAGGCCGTGCTGAAGGACAAAGTTCCAGGGCCTCTGCTGGTCTTCTTTCTCAGCGCCACCCTGGGCCTGGGCCTGAGCGGGTTCTTCACCCTGACGAGCTTCTTCCTGTTAAACCGGCTCAACCCCGCCTTTGTCATCCTGCTTCACCTGGCGGTGCTGACAGGGCTTGGCGTCGTGCTGGGCAAATCGGGGCTTCAGGACATCCTGTCGCTGGTACGAGCCATACGCCTGAAAGACATCCTGGCCCTGGGGGCCATCACCGCCCTGATCATTCCGATGCTGATCTTCAGCCGGCTCTACCCCAACGGCGGCTGGGATGCCTGGGGCTTCTGGAATACCAAGGCCAGGTTCCTGTTCCTGGGCGGAAGCGCCTGGAGCCATATGTTTGACCCCGCCTTATGGCGCGTCCAGACATCCTATCCTTTTTTACTGCCGCTCATCAACGTCTGGTTCTGGTGTTTTAGCAGCACCGCAACGTACGCGGTCCCCGCGGCCATGACCTGCATCATTCCATGGCTGACCGCCGGCCTGCTCTACAGCGGCCTCAGGGAACTCACACAAAACCCATGGATGATCCTGGCCCCGCTGTGGATCTTCACCAACATGTTCATCGTCCAGCTTTCAGCCAGCCAATACAGTGACCTGCTCGTCGGCCTTTTCCTCCTCGCCGCCATGATCATGTTCATCCTCTTCCAAACAAGAAAGGCAAGCCGCTTTCTCCTGCCGATGGGGTTTTTCCTGGGCTTGATGGCTTTTACCAAAGTTGACGGGACCGCGCTGGGAGGACTCACGCTGGCCTGCGCCTGCGGGCTGATCATCAGCCCCAAAGACACACACGTCTCCAGACGCCGGGCGATCGCGGTCCTCACGGCCTCAACCGCGCTGGGGGCTCTGCCGCTGGTCATTTTTATAACGCGTTACGCACCCGCCAACAACCATATTTTCATCAACGGGCTCACGTCCCAGGAACACCCCGCGACATGCGCGCGTCTGGCCACGGTCCTGGTCATGCTGCTGCGCGAAATCGTCAGCTTCAAATGGAATGGTTTATGGATAGGCATCGGCGCCATCCTTGCCTGTGCCGGAATCAGGCCATGCCTGCGCCCCGGCCTGCGCCTCATCCCTGCGGTGCTGAGTCTTTACCTGATCCTGTGCACCGCCACGTATGCCATCAATACGGCTTACGACATCACCTGGTGGCTTGATTCGAGCCTCAACCGTATCGTCTTTGCGCTCATCCCCGCGGCCATGCTCTGGGCTTTCCTGGCGCACGAAAAATAAAACCCCCGCTCCTTGTTGAGGAACGGGGGTTGCGCCCCATCAAAATATCCCTGCCCTACCGCGTGATACTCAAGACCTTGAAACGCTTGATCCCCGCCGGGACTGTGATAGAAACCTCATCCCCGGACTGATGGGTCAAAAGCCCTTTGCCGATGGGAGAAAACACGGAGATGCGATTAGCCCCGAACTCCGCTTCCTCGGGAGAAACAAGCGTATAGGTTATTTCTTTCTTCAGATCAAGATCTCTCAGTACGGCTGTCGCGCCAATAAAGATCTTGTCGGAAGGGATGTTCATGTCTTCAATGAAAGCGACGTTGGTCAGCGTCCCCTCGAGCTGGGCGATACGCGCCTCGTTATGCGCCTGCGCGTCCTTGGCCGCATCATATTCCGCGTTCTCGGAAATATCACCCTGCGCCCGCGCCTCACCAATGGCTTTGGCGATACGCTGGCGTTCCGTGGTCTTCAGGAACTCGAGCTGTTCCAGGAGTTTCTGATAACCTTCTCTGGTCAAATATACTTGTCCGGCCATAACACACCAGCTCCGTCCTTAGGTATCAACCCGACGGAACCCTGCTCCTTTCATCAGATCACATACTCTCAACGGCCTTCATCATGACAGGGACAACGGCCTGAACTTCATCCTTGGTCATGCGCCCGAGCTTGCTGAAACGCCATTCACCTGACGCATCCTGATTCTCACGGCCGAGCTGGAGTTTCTTCTCCCCGCCATTATACGAGAACACGCCGACACTGATGCGTGACCCGTCAAACTCCTTGACCTCTTTGAACACTTCAACATCGAGCGACTTGTCGTAAGGCATGAAACCCCTCCTGTGTTAAGACAAGCCCGGGATATTAAGTCCGGGCATTTTCTGCATCTGGGCCGCCGCTTCCTTTTGGGACTTGCGGATAGCCATATTGACCGCCTTGATCAGCTCTGTCTGAAAACGGGCCTTCTGGGCCGGATCAAGCCAGCTGTCCTCAAGCTCGATGGTCTGAAAGATCTGGGCGCCGTTCAACTTGATCTTGATCCCGCGTACTTCATTGTAATCGATCACAAGCTTTTCAAGCTCTTTCTTGAGCATGTCCGCCTGTTTCTTCAATTCCATCAATTTCTTCATCTGATCAAACATGGGCCACTCCTTTAAACGTTTTCATCTTATACTCTAAATAATAATCTTTGGCAAGAGAACTTTTCTTTAATATGCCTCAACGGAATGAAAAACCGATGTCAAACAACGTCTGAACCAGGAATTTCTGGAGAAACAGGATAACCAGGAACACGACCAGCGGTGAGAGGTCGATGGGCATGGCCGGCAAAAGGCGGCGGACAGGCGCCAGCACCGGCTCCGTCACGCGCCCCAAAAACTGCACAATGGGATTAAAAGGGTCCGGATTGACCCAGCTTAAGAGCGCACGGACCAGGATCAGCCAGTAAAAAACATTCAGCACGATATCCACGACCTTGGCCAGTGCAGCAAAGAAATTCGACAGAACAAACATCACGGCATCCTTTCGGTGAGAACTTATTTTTCCTGGATAAAGGTCCGCGTCGGATAAGGGATGACGATCCCTTCCGCGGCATAACGCTTCACCAGTGCCTTGATAAAATCATGGCGAAGCTCATGAACCGCGGCCCAGTCCCTGGCCCGGAGGCTCACATTGAAATTGATGCTGGAATCACCCAGCGCGTTATACCGCATGGACGGCTCAAAGAGCGGCACCCCTCCGGCACTTTCTTTCTGGGCCTGACGCGCCACCTCCAGGGTGACCCGCTCCACCTTGTCGAGGTCGGCCCCGTAATGCACCCCCACCGGGACCGCCACCCCGGTCTCCAGATCCGGATAGAAATAATTCAGCACCCGCGTATTGACCAACAGCTTGTTGGGCATGACCACAGTATTGTTGTTGGGCTGGCAGATCCACGTGGAGCGCCAGCCGATCCGGGTCACCGTCCCTTCCTCACCGGACTCCAGGCGGATGAACTGGCCAACCTGGATGGGCTTGTCGGCGACAAGCTGGATGCCTGAAAAGAAATTCTCCAGCGTCGGCTGAAGGGCCAGGGCCACCGCCAACGACCCGATCCCCAGCGAGGCGATGATCGGCGTGATGGAAACGCCCAGGCTGTCGAGCAGGATCAACAGGCCCAGCCCCATGATCACAACACGGACAAACCCCTGGACCACGCCGCTGGACGTGCGCAGGATATCGATCCGTCCGGCGTAGAGCATCACAAGCCCGCGCATAAACCTGTCAAAAAAGAGTGCCGCCGCCACAATGGAAACAGCTTTAAACCCTCCCAGCAGATACCGGCTGATATCCACATCCCCCCTGGGGATGAAATTCTGGACCACCAAAACGCCGGTCGCGCAGATCATCAGCTGCAAGGGGATATCCAGGGCAGCAAAAAGGATATCGTCGATCTTTGTCTGCGTGCTCGACGCAAATTTCCTGGCGATGGCAAACGTTGCCTTCTTGACCGTAAAGAAAACAAGCACCCAGACCAAAAACACAGCCGGCGCCGCAACCCAGGGCGACACATGGGCAAGATCAATCCCCATACCACACACTCCTTGGATGAACGTTTAAAACACCTTGATCAGCGTTCCGTCGATCACGCGCCGTTCGACGCGGTCCAGGATACGCTTGGTCTTGCGCGACATATATTTCAATTCGGCCATGATCGCGCTGATATCCCGGGTGGTCCGGTTGAACCCCTGGGCCGTATCGCGCAGGACTTCCGCGATATCATAGACATCCAGCATCGCTTCACCCGGCACAGGCTTGGCCACATCCAGGACCGTCTCGTTCACCCGCCGGCTGATCTCGACATATTTGGCGCCCAGGACACCCTCGGTCTGCACCGAGACCCGCGTCGAACGGCGGACCTGCGGCTCAAACTTCCTGTAAATATCCAGCGCCACATCTATACCGCGCCCGTCAAGATCGTCGCTGATGAACGCGATCCGGTCAACCCGGCCCACCGTCACCCCCGAAAGCCTGACCGGCGCGCCCTCCGTGAGCCCCCCCACTTTGTCAAACAGGACCTGCAAGGTGAACTTCGGCTCTGCCATCCCTTTATTGATGCCAATAAAGACAATAACACCGGCCACCAGCCCCATCCCCAGGAAAAAAAACATCCCGGCCCAAAACTGTTTCATCGCATCATCTTTCAGCATGATTCACTCCAGAAATTCCATGACAAACGGATCTGTCGACGCCCTTAACACGTTTTCCGGCCCGCAGGCGGCCGCACGGCCCTGGTTGAGGACAAGGGCCCGGTCCGCCGTACGGAAGGCATTGCGCACATCATGTGTTGTAATGAGCGTCGTGCAGCCCAGCTTGCGCGACAACTCCCGGATCAGCAAAGAAATATCCCGGCTGCGGATGGGATCAAGCCCCGATGTCGGCTCATCGCACAAAAGAACCTTTGACCCTAACGCCAGCGCCCGTGCCAGCGCGGCGCGTTTTCTCATCCCGCCGGAGAGCTCCGAAGGGTATTTCCCGCCCGCCCCCGCCATATCGACCATCTTGAGCAGTTCATTGACCCTCTCTTTGATCTCAACAGGCCGGGCCGGCGTGTGCTCCCTGAGCGGAAATCCGACATTCTCTTCCACGGTCATGAAATCATACAAAGCGCTGTCCTGAAAAAGATACCCCACCTGGCGGCGGAATTTCAAAAGCTCCCGTTCCGCCAGATCCGTGACGACAACGCCGGCGATCTCGATATCGCCCTCGTCGGGCGGCATCAGCCCGATCAGCTGGAGCAGTAGAACGCTTTTTCCCGTCCCGCTGGGCCCCATGACGGCCAGGATCTCGCCCGCCGCCACATCCAGGTCCAGGCCGTCAAGAACCTTCTGGCCGTTGAACGCCTTGGAAAGCCCGCGCACCCGGATCATTGTTCAAACGCACGGTAACGGTTGGGGGCAAACCGCGTATACAGCCGCTCGAAAGGACGGATATCTGTCTTTTCAACATAAAAGGGCACATCCCGGAAAACCCCGGCTTCGTAAACCTCGGCAGGCAGAAAATTCTCCACCTCGTCTGTCGGGTACCATTCCTCGGCCTCAACCACAACCGGCTCTCCGTTACGGATCCACTCCGGCTCGGTCAACTGGGCGGCGATCATGACAGGAATCTCGTCCCCCCGCTTGGGCAGGGAACAACCGGCCACCGCCACGGCACACACCACCAATAATACAGGCATCATCTTCATCAGTTCCCCCAGAAGGTCAGGATGATCTTGGTCAAGAGCGTATTGGAAACAATGATCCCGACATAACACATCGCCACCGCTGCGGTCGTGTAACGGCCCACGCCCATGGATCCGCCCGATGTAAAAAACCCCTTATAACAGCATATCCATCCGATCAGGACGGCAAAGAAGAAAACCTTGACGAACCCGCAGAAAAAATCGACGAACCCGATGCACTGGATGGTCTGGTTCACATAATAAACAGGGGGGATATTCGCCTCGTGCACCGCCACGATATATCCGCCCATGATCCCCACCAGCTCGGAAACAACGACCAGGATCGGCAGCACCACAAGGCATGCCAGCATCCGCGGGACCACGAGGAATTCCACCGGGTCGACCCCCAGTGTACGCGTTGCCTGGATCTGGCTGTTAACGCTCATGGTTCCCAGTTCCGCCGCTATCCCGGCCCCGGACTTTCCCGAAAACACCAGCGCGGTAAAGACCGGGCTTAACTCCCTGACCAGCGAAAGCGCGACGAGCTGAGCGATGAATTCCTTGGCGCCAAAACGCGCCATCATAACCTGACCCTGCAGGGCCAGGACCGCACCGGACGCAAAAGACACCAGCATCACAATAACCAGGGATCGCACCCCCTGGTCGAATATCTGCTGAAAAACGCCCCCCCAGCGAACCCTTCCCTTAAGGACGCAGCCGCCTGCTTCCATGAAAAAGAGCGCCCCGCGCCCCAGGGACGCCAACCCGTTCTTGATCATGATAACAATGGCCATCTTACGCTTTCTTCCTGTAAAGCCACAACCCGGAAAGTTCGCGGTCAATGCGCCCGGCGGCCGCAGGCGACAGGGCCTTTTCCTCCCCTGGCAGGGCACGGCACGCCTTGCCCTGCCGGGAAACCGGACCAGGATCTTTGCTGCCGCCCTGACCCAGGAAACGCGCCACGCTCCAGACCACGCCGCCACGATGGCGGCAAGCCAGGGCCAATTCACGGTCGTCGGTCACACACACAACCCGACCGGGATCAGAAGCGTCTTCCAGCAGATCGCGGATCCGGTCGTCGGCGGACGTGCCCTGGGTGAAGATCACCCGGATATCGGACGCCGCCTGCGGCACGCCCACAACATCCTCACGCCCGTCAAAAACAACAGTCATGGTGTCGGGACCTTTACCCTGCGGACGGCATTCACGGATAAACCGGATCAATCCCGTGCGCCCGTCCTCAAGGCTCAGCCCGGAGGCAGGACCCCGCCCCGGCATCTTGTACATCACATTGTAACCGTCGATGAGGAACTGTCGTGACATAAACAACTCCGCCGATAAGTCCTGTGACAATAACAAAAAAGAAACTGATGAGGCTAAGCCCCAGGGCCACACCCTGCCCCACCCCGACCTTAGCCAGAAGATACACCCAGCCGATCTCGCGGACGCCGAGCCCTCCGATGGACGGAAGGAATGTCACCGCCGAAACAATGGGAGCAAACACCAAAAACGGCAGGAAATGAACGTCCTGGTGCATGGCCCTGGCGATGAGATAATACATAACCGCCCCCAACCCCTGAATAAAACAGGAAAGGACAATGCACCCCAGCCCGGTGCGCTTTTTCCCCTTCATCAACATGACATCCCGGTGCATGTCCAGGATGCCTTTCTGGACGTGCGGAAACCTTCGGACAATTCTCCCGAAGAAATGATAGAGCCCCTGGTTAAAGAGCATCCCCCCGATGACAAACGACAGCAGCGTCAGCACCACGATGGGAATAACGACCGAAGGGGCATCAATGAGGCTGCTGCCGGCCGCGTAAGCAAGCGCCGCCACGATGACAAGCCCCGCGAACCCGCTCAAACGGTCCAGCACCACCGAAGCAAATACCTTGGGCTTCTGCCCGACCCCGCGGCTTAATCCAATGGCCTTGACCAGGTCTCCGCCGATGGATGTGGGCAAAAAGAGATTGCAAAAAAGACCGATGAAAAAATAACGGCACGTCAACCCGAACGACGCATTAAGTTTCAACGCCCGCATGAAAAAGAACCACCGGAAAAGGATCGCGACCTGAATGGCCATGTGAAAAGCCACCGCCCCCAGCAAAAGCCCCCTATCCGCATGACGCATGGCCACAAGGGTGTCCCGCCAGTTGATGAAGGAAAATACCCACACCAAAAGCCCGGCGCTCAGAGCGAACCGGCCCACGAACGAAACCATGTTCTTCACCCGCTCTGTCATATCTTGGCCCCTTCCAGTGCCTTGCCGTAAAGCTCCTGCGCCAGGAATGAACTCCTGACCAATGGGCCCGCCAGCACCTGGGACAACCCCATGGCCAGGCCTTCCTGACGGTACATATCAAATACCTGCGGCGCCACGAAACGCGCCACGGCCCGCTGACGACCGTCTGCGGCGGGCGCCAGATATTGCCCGATGGTGACAATGTCGCAGCCCGCAGCCTTCAACTCGGCCAGCGCACCGATCACTTCGCCGTCTGTTTCACCCAGGCCAACCATGAGCCCTGATTTAACAAGCCCCTCACCCTGCACCGATTTTGCCAGGGCCAGCGCCGCCAGAGACCGGTCGTGGCCGGCCTGCGGCCTTAACAGAGGAGACAACCGCCGCACCGTCTCAATATTGTGCCCGATCACATCCGGACGCGCGGCAGCGACCACCTCAAAACACGCCGGGCGTGCGGAAAAATCCGGTACCAGAAGCTCCACCTTGATATCCGCCACCGCGGCCCGCAGCGCCTCCAGCGTCCGGGCAAAATGCCCGGCCCCTTCGTCCTCAAGATCATCGCGGGTGACGGAGGTGATAACGGCATACCGCAGGCCCAGCCCGCGCACCGTTTGCGCCAGCCGGAAAGGCTCCTGCGGATCAACAGCCGCCGGACGCCCTGTCCGGACCGCGCAAAAAAGACATGCGCGCGTGCATGTGTCGCCGAGGATCATGAACGTGGCCGTGCCCCTGTTCCAGCAATGGCCCATGTTCGGACAGCGCGCCCCGGCACACACCGTATGCAGCGCGCCCGCATCAAGCCAGGACCTCATCCGTGCAAACGCCGCAGGATCCGGGAGCTCCTGCCGAAACCACGCCGGAAGCCTGCCCGTATCCGCCGGAACGCTTCCGGGCTCAGGCACGGACCTTTTCCTTCTTGCGCGCCGGGACAAGGCCCGCAGACAATTTCTCCGCAAAAGAATCCATTGCGGCCTTGCTCGCGTGATCAATGATCAGGCAGCCGTTCAAATGATCGATCTCGTGCTGAAAAACCTTGGCGGGGATACCGGTCAACTCGGCCTCGATGAGCTCATTGCGCTCGCTCAAATACCGGACACGGATGTCCGCCGGACGCTTGACCTTCACATGGATCCCCGGCAAGCTCAAACACCCCTCTTCCAGGACCGTTTTCTTCTCCGATACCCGGATGATCTCGGGATTGATGACAGCAAACGGGCCTTCACCGATATCGGCCACGAAAATCTTCTCTTCAATACCCACCTGGTTGGCAGCCAGGCCCGTGCCGTCAAAAGCATACATCGCCGGGATCATCTCCCTGATCAGGAGTTTCTCCGCCGGACCGACAGCAAGAACAGCCCGCGCCGGCCTGCGCAGGCACGGGTCGCCGTATATTCTAAGCTTTAATCGTGTTGTCATCGGTTAAATAGACCGTGCGGGTCTTAAGGGCCTTGGCTTCTTCCGGCGTCACCAGTGCATAACTGACAATGATCAGCCGGTCGCCGACATACCCCAGGCGCGCCGCCGGGCCGTTGAGGCAAAAGTGACCGGAACCGGCCTTGCCGGCAATGATGTAGGTTTCAAGGCGGGCGCCGTTATTGACATTGAATATTTCCACCTTCTCGCCGGGGAAAAGCCCGGCGGCGGCAATGATATCCGCATCGATGGTGATACTGCCTTCGTAGTACAGCTCCGCAGCGGTGACCCGGGCGTGAGCGATCTTGGATTTGCAGAACGTGAGCAACATAAAAGACGTGACTCCTTCGCGGCCCTAAATATGGGCCTTCAGTTTTTCGAGCAAACGCGCCTTGGGGAGCGCCCCGACCATCTGGTCCACCACCTGGCCATTCTTGAAAATAAGAAGTGTCGGAATCGACGCCACATCGAACTGTCCCGCGAGATCCGGCGACTCATCGACATTGATCTTGCACACCTTGGCCTTGTCCGCAAGCTCCAGGGCGATCTCCTCGACCATGGGAAGCACCATACGGCAGGGGCCGCACCATTCCGCCCAGAAATCCACCAGGACCGGAACGGACGCCTTCAATACCTCAGCCTCGAAATTCACAGCAGTCACCTTGACAGCAGCACCCATAAAGACCTCCTTCATGATTGAAAATTCATTATAATGAACCCTCACTCAGGCCGCAAGGCTTTTCCCCGGGCTCCCGGCGCTTTCAACAAAGCCTGCACGCAGGCCGGCCCTGCGTTCAAAATCTCCAGCACAGGCCGCACGCGGCACTGAGCGCATAACTTTTATTCACAAGGGGACTTTTGCGGATCTCCGGGGCCAGGGACTCGGCCCGCAGCATCGTGAGTACGATCAAATTACGGGACACCCCCACGCTCAGCACACCGCGGACAAAAGGATCGGCCGCACTACCCGGCGTATAGGCGGGACGGCCGGCACGCGCCTCATCATCCCGGACGCCGTAATAATAATCTGTCATCTGGCGGGTCTCATAACTAACCCCGACGGAAGGATAGAAACGGAAAATACGCCCCCTGACAGGCCGGCTGACAGACAGCTCGCAGTTCCCGCCGTCATAGTGCGCGAGCACGTCCCTCACCGCCTTGGCGGTGAACGTCATCTGATGCCACGGCAGGGCATATTCCGCCTTGACACCCGCTCCCAGAGACATGCCCCGGTCCTTCATGCCCTCCAGGGCCGCGCTGTCCCCGGCATGGTACCCCATCCACTGCCCATCGACGATAACGCTGACCGTCAGATCCCCGGCCTTCAGGCCGCGATACCCGGCCTCAAGGCCTTTGATATAAAAATTTTTATACTCCAGCGCAAAAAAAGGGATCGCATGCGTCCGGGTGCCCACCCCGGCATAAGGGCTGGTTGACATCACGGCCCCGCCGCCCGCCAGGCTCGGGTCTCCCGGCGCCGTTGCGGCCATGGCCGCCGGGACAAAGCCCGCCATGGCTAGTACCAGAAAAAACAAAAACTTTACCATGCCGATCCTCCTTAAGGCCCACGGAACCCCGGTAATTTAAACCATCCGGCTGACTTCTTCAATAAAACAATGATTTCTTTACAGCCCCGGGCTATCCAGAACGGCCGTCACCTGCGTGAATACCGGGCCCTTGATCACAACCCACAACGGTAAACGCGCCGCATCATCTGTCACATAACCGCTCCCCCGCCCCTCGCGGATATCATCCCCGTTGATCTTGGCAAAAGGAACCAGGTGAAAGGTCCTGCGCCCGGCGATCACTGACCGCCCGCGCGCCGAAATATACAGATCATAGACCTTCTCGCTGTTGCAGACTTTCACATGGAACATCCGCCCTCCGGCCAGAGGCAGGAAACGCCCCAGATAGGCACTGGTGAGAATGTCCTGCACCCCGGAAGGAATATCAAATATCTTGTCGCTCTTATCGACCGCATTGTGAAAATGCGCCTTGCCGGAGGCAT
>Ga0114951_10002025_pt1 | contig 23769 bp, 17 predicted proteins | sample AM7aDNAmetaG_FD_88677 | JGI IMG/M metagenome (GOLD analysis project Ga0114951, IMG submission 88677) | Freshwater microbial communities from Finland to study Microbial Dark Matter (Phase II) - AM7a DNA metaG | ecosystem: Environmental > Aquatic > Freshwater > Lake | place: Finland: Lake Alinen... | reverse complement strand
TGTTCCGTTTCTGGCCCCGACTAAAAGAACAGGTTTCAATTCCTTAACCGCTTTGTACTTTCTTTCATTTACAATTGAATCACAGGTCCATATCTTTTCGTCCGCAACAAGCAGTTCCGGTAATAGAACAATCAATATTACTGACAACATAGCAAAAATACACACTGTTTTTCTCATTTGACAACATCCTTGAAATGCTGATTTTTTATTATATTAATATTTCTACCTGAATTGAAACCCGAGGCTTCTTGCGTTTTACATAACTATCATTAATATAGCACAATAATTCTTTAAAATAAACATGGCCAGATTAAGAAATGTTACAGACATGTTTATTTTACGTTAAGCTGTGAAATGGGCATGGACCAAATTATAGTTTTGTGCTGATCTTCCGATACTTTGTATTTTTCTATTACTTTTAACCGAGGCTCGAGCATTTAGTTTTGCTCTTTTATTACATATAACGATTAACTTCTGCAGCATTACACGGCAAAACTATCGGAACCGCGCTCATTTTTTTACAGCAGACTTAAGTTTTAAAACAAGAGCATCGAATTCTGCTTTTTCTTCATTTTTGAGATTCAAGTCATTCACAAATTCGTATCTGGTATTTACTTTCTTTCTTTTCTTGTAAAGCTCTGCTGTGTCCGCTTTCGTTATCTCAGCGGCGGCGCAGAGGACTATTACATCATCATTTTTTATACCCGGATTTTTTAATAGTTCAATAATTTTTTCCTTGGCGAGACCTGTGTTATTGCCGATTATTTCCGGATAATCAATATCACCTGAAGAATTGCCCCCGGCTGCAACCGGAGATTTTCCTCCAAGAACAGACTCAACTTCACCGGCAAGTGCAAAAAGTTTTCTGTCTCTGTCCTTCCAATCCGACGCATACCACCACTCCCTGCCTTTTTTCATCTCCTCAGCAAATCTCGCTTTTGACTTCTCCCATGTTAGTTGTTTTTTACCGGAAATAGCGTTCAGCGCGTTCCAGAGGCCCCAAACCGCCTGGCCTTCACTGCCAACGCCAATGTTAACACTTGCAAGATCGCTCTCATTGTTCCAGACTGTCTTCCACAAGGCATGTTGCCTTTCATCAAGAACTTCCTGGCTGCGCTTTGCAAGATTAGAACCCAGCTTTGCTTTTTTCCCTGAATCCAGCAACGCATCTTCCAGATAAATTCTTGCTTCACACTCCTGAACACCCTCGCGCAGATTTTCCAGGCGGGAAGTTGAAACCGCTCCCTCAGGACCCGGAGCCAGGACCCAACTGGTCATATCAAGATTTCTCCAGTTATTTTCAGGATACCTGGAAAATACCTGTCCCGAAAGAAGTCCATTTTTGTTCCTTATGGCAGGCCACATGTCGGCCGCAATGCGCCCCGGACCTCTCTGTGCTCCTGTTATATTAAATTCAGGAAGATGCCTTAATGTAAGAGAGTCTTGATTATACCCGCTTAAACGGTCATAGGCGCTCAGCAAAGCAGGATTTTTCCAGCCATAGGTATGACCCTTGGCCGGATTGACAGTCCAGGTCAAGTTATAGACAAAAGCCGCATAACCAATATCGGCGATTTTGTACAAACCCTTATTTCCTATCATTACATCACTGGGAGACCCTGAGTGTCCATGGATCACCCAGGCCAGATCACCGGATACCTCCTTCCAGAAACTCACTTCTTCCTTGCTGGGCCATAAATCCGGCATTATGCCAAGCATCATGGACTTTTCAAGACCGCGAGCTTTCATCCTCTTTTTCACTTCGGTGAACATGGGATTCCATAATGCCCTACTTGACGGATCCTCATAGCGGGGAAGAAAAACCATAGTTGTCTGCTCAGTTGACGGATTCAAAACCGTTACGCGCGGGCCTTTTCCAAGTAATTGCTTCCGGCTTTCAGTTATAGTTTTTCCCTTATCTTCATTATATGTTTGTAATCCAACTTTCAGAGCATTGGCTGACATGCATATATCCCAGACTATAAACACTACCAGTTTGGGTTTCCCCAGGTTCTTTTCGGCCGAGTCCAGATATTTATCCAGAATGGAATAGTCATATTCATATTTACCGTTTGGTTTGGAAATCCAGCGCACCATAGACTGCTCATTACCAAAGTTTGTCCGGCAAATCAACGGCACATAAAGCGTGCGGCCGCCGGTAGTACTCAACAGCTGAAATGAACGGTCAATCAGTTCCCAATGCTTTTTGGACCAAAGGGGAACCTTGTATTCAAGAGCCAGAGTATCCGGAGACTGCACAAAATCTGTAAAAGTACGATAATCCTGCGGATCCGGCAAGGTCCAGTCCTCCACTTCCAAATTAACAGGAACCGTGAAGCCGGCTACTTTTAATTGCCCGGTATAAATCTCCGCTTTCGCATCTTTAGGAACCTTAATAGAAATCCAAACCGGCAGAAGAGCGCGGCCTTTTGTTGGCGCCGCATCCCGGGGGGCTTCTAATAGCATATCCCCGCGGCTAGGCCAACCCCAGTTCACTATCTCCCAGTCTTTCGGATAGCGCAGTTGAATGTTAGATTCCGGAATAACACTTCCGTTTTTTCCTTTTAGCACGCTGATGTTGGCTTTCATCGCGCTAATAGCGTTCACAGACTCGACAACAACTTTACCCGCGAAAGTACCATTTCTGGCACCGACTATATAAACAGGTTTCAGCTCTTTTACCAGGTTATCAGCCCAATCATCTATTACTACATCACTGGTCCAAACCTTAACTTCCTCCGCCGATATTTCTGCCGGGAGCAAGATCCCCAGCATCATGAGAACTAAAGCCGCTTTAAGTATTAACTTGTTCATTCAGGAAGCTCCCACAAAATATTTTACCTCAAATAAATTACAGTTATTCCTTCTGTCGATGTATCATGTTAATGCTGTTATTATTGCAATCAACTTTTGTAAAAAAAGGGACAGGTGCTAAGATGCACATAGCTCCTGTCCCGATCAAATCCCATTTTGTCGGATCCTATTTCTTTGGTGTTGCTTCTGGAGCGGCCGTTGGCGCTTCTTTCGATGTTTCTTTGGAAGCCGCTTTTGCTGTGTCAGACACATCTACCTCAACGTCATCAAAGTAAAATGTCTCATTATTTTTTTTCATATCTGTTCCCCCGCCAAAGATAACCCCATTGGCGCCTTTATTGAAAAATGCGACCTTTCCGGGAAATATTTTATCGGCGGCGTCATCGTTCAAGGTAACACCCAGCGTCTTATCATCAGTAAAAGTAAAGGTAAACTTCTTCCAGCCTGCCGGGGCTCTGGGAAAGCCCGAGGTCCAGACACTATACCACTGGTTTTCTGCGGTAAAAATATCCCTGTAGTATTCTGTCTGGCTGCTGAGCTTCACAGCGCCGATAAGAACAGCTTTATCATCATCACTGTTTATCAAGCCGAAATGAGGCCCTTTCATATTCTTCACTTTGATATTAATTAAAGATTCATAGACCCACATTGTGACGGTCCCGAATTTATTCTCTTTACTGAATCTCCAAGTTGCTGTTGCGCCGACAGGAACAAAAAGAGATGAATTGCCGGTATGCTTTTGATCTGCGGAAATAGCAACATCTCCTTCTATCTCCATTTTCTTTAGCACATCCTTATCCTCAAACCCTTCAATGAGTTTTTCTGCGGACACAGATACCGCAAAACACAGAGCAACAACCGCGATCACCAGATTTTTTACCATTACCCCTCCTTGATATCAGCTTTCCATTATTTTTAAAATACTTGCCAAAATATTCTTCTTGGCCGCCTTTTCCACAAACAACCTATAGTCCGGGGACCAAACATAGAACCTATATACCGGCCGTTCGGAGATGTCTCTGGCAGTCATATCTGAAAGCTGCGGGAACGCCGGTTCAGTTACTATAAAATTACCGGGAATAACCGTTGGCTGCACAACTATTTGACCGGCCTCCTCCGCCAACAACCGGGCGGAGAGCAGTAAAATTAAAAGTACAATTACCCCCCCTTCGTATTTTTTAACTTAAATTGCATATTCTCCCCCCTAATTTTTAATTTTGTCTTTGATTATATATGCTTTTGGCTGTTTATTCCATCTCTTTTATTTACCCTAAAACCTGCCTAAAGGCCTATTTATTGCCCTGATTGCTCAATTTTTGCCTGATCCTGGGCGCCAGCTCAATGGCTTCTTCTTTTGTTTTTGCATCAACCTGGAAAACGACACGGTTTTTTACCGGCTCCATCCATGTTATAGGCCAGCTACCTTCAGTGGGAATATGCATCTGAGCAATATCAGAGCCAAAGAATGGATAGGCTTCCCGCAGTACCTTGGACGTCCGGTTAAGATTGAGAAGTTTGAGCCCCGGAATACTCTTGAACCCCGCCCATTGATGTCTTGAGTCGGCACAGCAGTGTATACCTATCCCGCCAAAATGCTCCGATAATTTGACAAGTTCCGGGTGGAATAATTCCTTATAAGTGTCAGGGCTCACGCAACCAATCTCATCTTCAGAAAGTGTAATACCTTCAGGCATATAATAATCGGGAAAGTGCGCGACAAACCCGCGGCCATAACGGGAAAACCACTCTTCAAGGAAAATAATGATCAGCTTATATGCTTTCGCGGCAAGTTCTTTTATTGCCTCAATTTGCTCCGGTTCCGTCATCGCAATAAAGAATGACGTCTTCTCCCACATAAGAGCGGCAATATCCATCGGGCTCTGTACATCGACCATCCGGAATACCGCTTCGGGCCCGCCTCTTTTCCTCAGTTCATCAGCCATATCAAAGAGCATCTTAAGACAAGGGGTATCAAGGCCCGGGACTTTAACCGCAGAAACTTGCGAAGCCTCTGTGATAAAAGGCAAGGCAAACGGCATTGCGTCTTCCGGACGATGAACAGCGCAACCCAGAGCTTCTGCAAATATTTCCGTCCCGGTCAACATATCCAAATGAGGTATAGAGTCATCATCAAGCCAGGATGTTTTTTCCATCTGGTTCAGATAATGCTCCCAGATCCATTCTATACGTTCCTTTTTTTTATCCGGGTGCGGCAGAGGACGCACGGGCTCATTTTCCGGAAGCCGAAGGAAGAACATCTGGCTCGGTTCCTTTTTTAAGTCGTAAAAATCAACCCACCTGGATTTACGTGCTTCGATAGTTCCTTTCACTTATCCTCCGTGAACTTTAACCATTTATTAGCTTCGCTTACGGCTCTTAGCGAAAAACACCGGACCTCAGATCGAGCCAAGGATGACAAAACAACTTAACAATCATCCATCATGAATTATCAATTGTTTTATTAACGGCCTCATGCATGGCGATAATATTCTCCAGCTTTGCGCTGTTATCTATCTCTGTGGTGGAGCCGAGAAAATAGCCGGGGGAGGCATCTTTGACCGCCTGCTCGCAGGCTGCTCTAACCTGTTCGGGTGTCCCCCTTGATAATAGCTGGCTCATGTCTATCCCGCCCGTAAGAAAGATCTTTTTGCCGTATTTTTCTTTTACTTCCTTAAGGTTCATTCCTGCTACGGTCTCAATAGGATTTAAGCCGTCTATTCCGGACGCGATCAGGTCGTCCATTATTTCCATCAGGTAACCGTCGGAATGGAACAAACATTTTATGCCGTGTTCATGCCAGGCATCGTTCAATTTTTTCAGCCTTGGACAAAACTCCCTTCTTAAGTAAGCCGGGGAATGAAGCAGCATGTTCTTACAGGCAATATCACCAAAAGTCAAAACACAGGGTGATAGTTTTTTGTCGGCTATAATATGGCAGACATCCACCTTGTAATTTGTCCACACTTCAAGAAATTCCGAAAGCAGGCCGGGCTCATCGCATTCAATATAGGAGAACAGGTCCAGCCCTATATTATGCCTTAATTCGTCCAGCCCCGTGCCCTGGCAGGCCAGCAGGTTTACCGTAGCCCCGATATAGCTTTGGGTTTTAAGAAAATTATCATGCCATTTTTTGCGGAAGGCCCCGGAGTTTTCCTTTAATTCTTTATGGAGCTTCTTTTGTATCAGTATCCATTTTTTTAAGAACTCTATGGCTCCTTTTTCGTCCTCAAAAGGCCTTTTTGCTATCCAGCTTGTTTTTTCTTTGATACTAAAGTGCTGAGTAAAACCGAGCTCGTCAACAAGGTCTTTTTCAACAGTAGGGCCGAAGCCCACATCCCTGGTCATATCGAGAAAATTATCAAGAGAACTGCCTGCTATTTTAAGCAGTTTTTCTTCGGTTTCTTTATCTTCAGCCAGAAGCGGCAATTTCTTGCCACTAAAGTGTTCAAAGAACGCGTCGCACCGCACCAGGTCATATATGGGAACCCTATCGGTTTCCTGTAAATTCATTGCCCTTTCAACCCGTTCCCTTTTTGTCATCTTTGCCATGAAAACTCCTTTATATTTGTTAACTCACCCCCGTACTATTCACTGCCTTCAAGTACAGGGCCATGAACCTGAAGTATGAATGGTTCATGGTTTTTCAACAACCTTTCCGAGCTTCATTATAAACTATTTTTCCTGTCCTTTTCAATGACTTCACTGAAAAGCCGGATTGCCCTATTAATTGTATTATCAGGTAAAATCTGCTAAAATCTTTCCATGAAAGCTATTCTCGGAAAACCCAAAATAGATATGACCTCGTTAGGCGATACGTGGGACGCATGCTGGGCGGAAGATGACAACCTCTACGCGACTTCTGATGATACAGTTGAATTCAGCGAGAGGCCGGTCAACAACCTTAATAAGCGGCCGGGAAATAATCTCCAGTTTCATCTCTTAAGCGGTAATGCTCCGGCAGGCCTCAAGGGAAGAACTATTAACCGCATGGTTGAATACGGAACTATGACTTCAAAAGGCCCGGACGGTTGTATGTGGAAGGCCGGCGGCAACATATGTGTCGGGGGAAAACTTTACGCGTTCGTAGGCCGGCACGGCTTGAATTTCAGCGCGCGCCAAACGGCCGAAAATTCCAGCCTTATTATGTCGAGTGACAAAGGCCTGAGCTGGAAACGGACAGCCCGAGAAAATTACGAAAATCCCATGTTCCCGGGCGGAAGGTTTGGAAGCCCCTTCTTCGTAAAATACGGCAAAGACGGAGAGGCCTTTGTGCATAATGCGGATAAATATATTTACGCCGTTTCCAACGACGGTTTTTGGGAAAACGGCGACAATATGATACTTGGCAGGGTATTAAGAACTAAGCTCCCGGACCTTAAAGCTGCCGACTGGCAGTACTTTACCGGGAAAGACGGAATGGCGGATAAAAATTGGTCGGGAAAATTACAGGAAGCCGAACCCGTACTCGTAAATCCCGGCAGGTGCAGTATGACGGGTATTCAATACATCGCACCGCTAAGACGTTATCTGATGATACAATGGTATTATACAAAAGGTACCGGGCATGTAGCGCCGGCCGACACGGCCTGGATATTCTATGAAGCACCCGCACCGTGGGGCCCCTGGACGGCATTTGATGAAAAACAATTCTCTCCTGAGGGCTACTATAATCCATGCATCGTTTCAAAATTCATAAGCCCGGACGGGCTCAAAATGACAATACTCACCAACGGAAGTTTCATGACCGCCGGAGCCGAAAATGACGCCTGCATCTACCGCTTGACCTTAATTCCCTGCACTTTGGAACTTTAGTCCCGGCAAAATTGAAGGCCTGTGGAATAAGGCCGCGGCTATTACACTATCTTTTATCTATCAATAATTAGTTATCAGCTATTAGCAATTGTCTTAATCCGCCGCTACCGCTATTCCTGTAATCTCGTTATGCTTTATTTCCCCTATTTTGCCGTAAGGATTTTTTCTGACCGCGCAATAAAAGTGATAAAGTTTGTTCTTGTGAAAAATGATAATTTTTCATATTTATACTTTTTCCAGGTCTATGAAGCCCTTTTCAACATCGGTGCTTATGAGTTTTACCGAAACCCGCATACCGACTTCAAGTCCTTCATAACCTTTTGACAGTTTACCTTCCACCGGCGGCTCTGAAAGCCTGACCCAGGTTCCTTTTTCCGAGGCCCCGGTCACAATAGCGCTGAATTTTTCACCTATTCTGGACCTTAAGAGCAGCGCGGCCGCGGACTTGCTGACCTGCCTTTCCACCTTCTTCGCCGCATCTTCCTGCTCGGTACAATGAACAGCAAGTGAGTTAAGCTCAGCTTTCTCGTAGGGGCAAGTTACACTTCCAATTGCGGCTTTTAAGAGGCGCAGCGTGATAATATCAGGATAACGCCTGTTGGGAGCCGTAGAATGGGTATAATCTTTTACGGCAAGGCCAAAATGTCCGACGGGAACCTCCCCCGGCAGTTCTGCAACATATTCTCCGGGGCCCAGGAGCTTGATCACACTGAGCGAAAGATCCGGGAAATTTTCCGGATCCGCGGTTCTTTGCTTTAACAGGAATTTTTCAAGTGCTTTTGAATCCGGCAGGACCGGCAGTTTGTAATTTTTTTCTGCCGCAAGTGCCGCAATTTTTCCCCAGAGCTTTGGCTTTCTTACTACACGCCGCAGGGAGGGAAGATTTTTAGCGGAAAGAAATCTGGCTATCACGCCGTTCACCGCGACCATAAATTCTTCAATGATATCTTTTGCTCTGTTTTTCCTGTCTTCCTTAAGCGCGCTGAGTTTTTCGTTAGAAAACACGGAATGGAGTTCAATAGTGCGGAAATCAAGCGCGCCGCTCAAGCGCCTTTTTTCTTTCAACTTTCGCGCGGTTTCATCCTGCAGTCTTATATTTTCTTCCAACCCGGCAACCATAGGTATCTCTTTTGGGATCGGGCCGGTCCCGTCAAGCCAGGCCGCAACACTATCATAAGCAAGTTTCGCCTTATTTTTAACGATACCGGTAAAGACCGAACTGCTTTTTAGCAGGCCTCCGGCATCCACGGTCATCTCTATTATTAGGGCGCTCCTGTCCAAGCCGGGATTAAGAGAGGTAAGCCCGAAAGAAAGTTTTTCCGGCAGCATCGGAAAGTTGCCCCCGGCCGTATAGACAGAGGTCGTGTTCTGTTTTGCGTGCGCGTCTATCGCCGAACCTTTCTTTACCAGAGCGTCGACATCAACGACAGCGACAAATATCTCCACCTCGCCGCCTTTGCGCTGCTCTGCCGCAGTAAGTTGATCAAGATCCCTCGAATCATCATTATCTATGGAACACCACAAGAGGTTTCTCAGATCCCCTTCGTTTAATTTTGGAATACTGATTTTTTCTCCCAGCTTTGCAAGTTCAGAAACAACCTGTGAAGAAAAATCCGGCTGCAGCCCCTTTTCCAGCATCACCCTTTTTGCGATAGTTTGCAGCAACACGCGGTCTGTAAGCATATTCTCCTTTTATTTAGTTAGTTTTTCCATGTTTATGCCGTATGAAAATAAAAGGTCAGTTTCTCCTTCCCTTTTTCAAGATAAGGTGCCATATTCTTCTGCCACTTTATATTGGCTTCGGTCTTGTCAAGTTTCTCGAAGGAAGCATCTATATTATCGCCTTCCAGATAGCCGACCAGCATCCCGTCTTCCCTGTAAAAAAGCGAATAGTTCCTGATCCCGCATTCCTTTATGGCATCAAGCATATCCTGCCAAACAACTTCATGCGCCTTTAGATACTCCTTAAGCTTTCCCTTCTTTACCCTGAGCAAAAAACATTGTCTTTGCATATTGCCCCCCTAAAAAAATATATATCGTATTTTTCTATATATCATTATTTGATATACCATTTACCTGTCCATATATCATTCTTTTTCCCTTTTAAAATATAGCAGATTCTTCTGGAGTTATAAATAGGGTAATTTGAGCCATATTTTACCCCATTTAGCTGGTTTGGCTACCCTATTAATAATATTTACTATTTGTCTGATATTATATCTGCATTTTAAATACTATTTAATCAGGTTCCAATTATCTAAATAATAATTCATTTCATGATCCAAATTTCCGAGATAAACTTTTCCTTCCCTGAATTTAATATTTATCCGGAACCTCTTTCCATGTCCCACCTCAAGTATAGCTTTCTCAAAAACTTTCTTTTCCATCTCAAGGTAAGGCAGAATCAAGAAATGATTCCCTTTTTCTCCATGCAATACAAATATATAGAATATGTTACCGGTATTATGACGCTCAAATGAGACCCTTCGAACATCAAATACATAGGTTGTATAGCTATTAAGATTAGAGGTCTTAACTTGTATTCCAAATAATTGATTTTCTTTTACTGCGACGATATCCATACCAATATCAACACTCATTATACTTGCATTAAAGCCTCTAAAAAGAAGCTCACTGCACACAAGGTGCTCTCCACCTTTACCGGTAAAACTTCCTTCAATACTTATTTTTGCCTCTTCTTCTTTTTCTTGTTCTATTACTTTTTCTGTTTCTTTAATTATTTTCTTGTTTGGATTAAGAGCATAGATTCCGGGTTTCTTCCTGATAAAATCCGAACCATCACCCTTATATTTGATATCTGAAGTAATTTGCGCATTCATGGAATTGTCAGGTGAAGCCCCTGCTGTCTCTAATATTCCAGACTCAAGAGCTCTTTTTGTTATTTCCTGATAGTGTAATGGTTTACCTTCTTTTTTGAGTATTTCTATTGCAGCTTGTTTAAATGTATTCATATTTTTGCCCCTTCTCCTGCTTTCAGCCTTTTATACACTCTTTTCAATAAGTAATCCTTAACCACTCTGCTGAATTCTTTATCTTCCATCATTCTGTCAAATATTCCCTTATTCTGATCCATTCTATCCACCAGTTTTGTAATAAAAAGTTCTTCAAAACCGAATTTAAAATTCTCAATCGTGTTGATCTTCGCTTGTCCGGTCAGTTTTTCATCCCGGATCATTTCTTCTTCAATTTGATCAAAGAAAAGTTTATCAGCATCGGTAAAATCAGTGCCAAATCTTTCGTTTATAAGTTTGATTATCTCGGACAGCTTTATTTTATCCTCGTTGTCTGCCCTGGCTCCGGCATCTTTAGCGCCTTTGATCTTACCGCCTATTCCTACCTGAAGGCAAATATCCCCTTCGTTTATTTTTTGCAGGCGATAATACTCCAGGGCAACTTCATCATTTAACTTGTAAATCTCAGACACATCTCTTTTGGGCAGTTTCCTGTCTAATAAGCGTAAATACGCGTTGAGCTTTTCCAGTTCAATATCACTAAAAGGCATTATCTGTGATAGAAAGGAGTATAACCGCAGAAATGTCTGTATATCTTTCTTAAACTCATCGCGCGTTTCATCTTTTTCCAAATCCATATATCTTCTTACAGCTTTGTCCAGAATTGCATTAGTAATCGCATGCACATCACGATCTTTGCTGAAAAACTTATTACAAAATGCGTCTATTTCATCCTGCGGGGTAATCAGATACGATTCTATTTTGACCTTCAAACTATAAAGCAAATTTGGATCCACGGTTTCAGCGAGTTCAGTCACCTCAAAATACGGCTGGAACGAATCAAAAATAGTTTTTCTGTCATTCACAAAATCAAGGACAAAAGTATTTTCTTTGCCCGGGCAAGTTCTGTTTAACCTGCTTATCGTCTGAACGGCCTTAACCCCCTCCAGGCGTTTATCAATATACATTGTATGAAGTAACGGCTCATCATATCCCGTCTGGTATTTTTCCGCAACAAGCAGAAGCCGGTATTCATTTGTTTTTGAGAATTTTTCAGGAAGTTCTTTTTCCTTGAACCCGTTCATGTTTTCCTCTGTATATTCCGGAGGAATGGAATCCAGCAGTACTTTGCCGGAAAACGCTATTAAAGCTCTAATATCGGTATAACCTTTTTCTTTCAGATATCTATCAAACTCAAGCTTGTATCTTACGACCTGTTCCCTTGAGGAAGTAACCACCATAGCTTTTGCTTTTCCGCCTATTTTCCCCATAACGTTTTGTTTAAAATGCTCGATCATTACCTCTGTTTTTTGGGCAAGATTGTGGGGATGCAAAGTCATAAACCTTGCTACGGCTCTTGCTGCTTTTTTCTTATCAAGAGACGGGTCTTCCTGTATTTTCTTGGTTAAATTATAAAATGTTTTATAGGTAAGATAGTTTTTAAGAACATCCAGAATGAAATCTTCCTCTATTGCCTGTCTCATAGAATAAAGATGGAAGGGCTGAGGTATTCCGTTTGTGTCTTTCTCTCCAAAAACCTCCAGTGTCCTTGCTTTAGGAGTGGCGGTAAATCCAAAAAAACTCAAGTTTTTCTGTTTTCCCCTTGTCAGCATCTCTTTCTGCATTACATCAAGGGGATTATTCTCGTCAAATTCCGATTCGTACTCTTCAGTATCCTTAGTATTTTTCTCTTTCATTTCTTTCGTATCAATAACTGTAAGAACTTCCTTCATTTTCCGTGCAGCTTCTCCGCCCTGCGAGCTATGCGCTTCATCAACAATTATCGCGTAATTTCTCTTTGGCAATTTACCTATTTCTCCGATCACAAACGGGAATTTCTGAAGTGTGGTTATGATAATATTTGTTCCGGCGGTTAAAGCCCCCGCCAATTGTTTGGCATTCTTATCTATCTTTTCGACCACTCCCGCTTTATGCTCAAATTGATAAATAGTATTTTGTAATTGCCTATCAAGAACCTTTCTATCCGTAATAACAATGACAGAATCAAATATCCTGTTATTTGCCGTATTATGCAAGCCGGCAAGATGATAGGAAAGCCACGCGATAGAGTTACTCTTTCCGCTCCCCGCGCTGTGCTGGATAAGGTAATTCTTGCCCGGACCGCTCTTTAAGGCATCAGTGGACAACTTTCTAACAGCGTCTAACTGATGATATCGGGGGAAAATCATCGTTTCCTTAATGATAATTTTATCTTCAACTTTTATTTCTTCCTCTTGCAAATGCATGTATCTCTTCAAAATATCCATCCAGCTATCTTTTGTCCAGATATACTCCCACATATATGAAGTCTTATGCCCGGAAGGATTAACAGGATTTCCCGCGCCCCTATCATTACCCTTATTAAACGGCAGGTATTTTGTTTTGGTTCCATGGATTCTTGTTGTCATGTAAACATCGTCAGCATCCATAGCAAAATGCACAAGAGCTCTTTTCTTAAACTGAAATAACAGTTCGGTTTCGTCTCTATCCCTTTTGTACTGCCACTTCGCGTTTTTCACATCCTGTCCGGTATATTTATTTTTAAGCTCAACTGTAGCAACCGGTAAACCGTTTACACTTAAAATAATATCCACAGAATTTTCATTTTTTTTACTGTAATGCACCTGAGTTGTCACCGTGAGGATGTTTTTCTGATATAAAGCATTTGCCTCCGGATTTAACCCGCTAACAGGCCGGAAATACGCCAGGTCAAACTTTTTGCCAAAGTCAGTTACACCGTTTCGAAGGCAATCCAGCATCCCGCGTTGGTCAAGCTCCTGATTCAGCCGCTTAAGAAACTTCTCTTCGACTTCCCCTCCATGTATCTCTTCAAGTTCTTCCCATTTTACATCTTGTGTGTCCTTAATAAACTTAAGCAAAATGGAAATATCCAGAGCAAGGTCTCTGCTAAAATTATCAGGGTTGCCGCGTAAATACCCGCCGCCAGCAACAAGCTCCCCGGCTATGTATTCTTCAAATGCGTGTTCGTTGATTCTTGACATTATTTTTTCCCATCCAGTATTAGTTTTACGCCTAATTCTTTAAGCATTGCAAATGTGTCTAGATATCTCACGCCAAATGTTTTGCAAACATTTGGAATTAATACTTTATTCTTTTTGCTCAAGTTTAATTTTTCTTCTGTCACCAATGTCCAATCATTATGTTTTGCACATGCAACTAACCAACAATCTGCATTTCTTTCTTCAGCAAATTCAGCTTTTGCAGCACTTGTAAATTGTGTATTTAAAATAGCCCATCTTTGCATATCCCCATAAAAGCTAACAATCGGAGAAATATTTGTTGCAATAAAACACGTTGACGGCATTGATCTAGAAACCCAATCACTTAATTCATCTCCATAATCCTTGATTTCATTATTTACTTTATCAATACTGAAAATAATACTATGTTGATGGTTTATTATTAGACTATCCCAAAAACCAGGAACCAAATCAAACGCATAGTATCTCTTTTTTGCTTCTATAAACACATTGGCATCTAATAAATAGATATGCGCCATTATTATTGCCCCTGAACATAATTAATATAATCATCATAATTCTTCCCTCTTAATCCTGTAAGCTGATACGCTTCACGATAAAGCAATTTACCTTCTATTGCAGCAGTATTTACAATTTCCGCAAAAAGCTTACCAACTCGCCCATTTTGACTGTAAATAAAATCTCCACCATCACCTTTAGATTTCTTTATATTCTTTAGAATTTCAAGATATTCATTATAGAATTTGTAAAAATCTGCTAATTTTATATACTTAAGATCTAATGCTCTCCTTGCACAAACCAACTGGCTTACTTTAAAGGTTCTTGCAAGTGAGTTGTAAATATCTTGGCTGTTTTTTAATCTAATCCACTCTTCTGAAAATATCTTATATGGGACCAATATTTCTGCTGCCACGCTATTACAATATATTTCAATATCATTACTCGCTGGTAATAGTTTTTCAAAATTAACCACACCAGTTAGCCCAAGCCATAAGTGAACCAATTCGTGAACTATTGTAAACATTTGAGCAGCTTTAGCATCCTTATTATTAAGAAATATTAAAGGTGCAAATTCGTCGACTAAAACAAAACCTCGAAACTCCTCTAACTCTAAGTTTCTGTGTGTATTATTTCCAACTACACCGTTAGACACCACCAAAATTCCTATTTTTTCCGCTTTATAACAAATCGCTTTTAATGCATCTTCCCAATTTCGGCAATCTTTTGCCCAATTATCTGGTAACTCTAATTGAGCTTTCATTACTTCTGCAATTTTAATAACACCATCCTTTATTGAAAAAGATTTTATATATTTTTTTGGTGGTTCTTTCTTCTCAATAAAATATTCACGAGCCCAAGATTGTCTTCTTTGCATAATCTGAATTGTTTCTATCAATTCTGGACTTGGTGCCTTTACTGGTTTATCGGAAAAAGTTCTGAAATCGGGAATTGGAAGTTTCTCTATTAACGGTTCATTCAAAAATAGGTATCCAAAAGGAATAGCGGCCTTCCTTGCAAACGCTTCTAATTGCCTGATAGTTGGGAATTTATCTTTTCCCCAGTTGTTAATGTTTGGGAAATTTTTAAAATATTCATCAATAGATTTACGGGACCGGCTTATAGCCCATTCAATTATTTCAGGCTTAATGGCGATTTCATTTTCTTTCATTTTTGTTATCCTTCTTTTAAAATACTTTTATTTTTCCAGTAACAACTTCCGAAATTAAGGCAGTGCGGTACTCCCTCAGGTGTTTTATTTCTTTTTGAATATGATTAATACTTTCTTTTGTTTTACTCAATATTTGGTCAAGGTATTTTACTATTTTTTCTTGTTCACTTATATCACCTGAATACCAAACATTTATTTCAGATATATCTGAAGCATTAATAGCGGGATAACTTACACCAACAGACAAGGCACATACACGGTTAATAAATAAATCAGATCTCAAAATATAATAGAGATACTTTGAAACAAGGCTGTTATTAGGACTTATAACAGCAAACCCTGTTGAGACAATGATATCTTTTATATCTTGCTCAAAATACGATATAGCTTTCAAATATGTTCTAACCGTTGAAACGATTGTATCTCCTTTGTTTACAATTCGACGAGCTCTCGATGGAGCATCAACAAATTTTATTTTTTCTCCTATTGCTATACCATCTTCCAAGTCAACATTCCCAATATCAATGTAATTAAATTCGTAATTTTCTTCTTTTGTTTCATCTAAAGCAAAGCGGTTAATTCTTGACACATATTTAAGCTTTTTAATTTCCCAATGCTTCGGGACCTTCCCCAACCATTCCATATCGGAATCTTTCATTTCTGCTTTCTGGTTAAGACCTTTAGCCACTGCTTGATTGATTACCGCTGCCCGTTCTTCTTTAAGAAGCTCAATCATATATTCTTTCTTGGCTATAAGGTCATCGATTTTTGAAGTCTTGTTATTGAGATAATCTATGATATTTATTTGCTCTTTCAATGATGGGAATGGAATTCTAATAGCGGCCATTTCATTATTCATTAGTTTTGGGTTAATATCATATCGAACATGACCCCTAGTTGCAATATTTAATGCATATGGCAAATATTTCATGGAAACGTTATTAGTCTTCGATTTTAATGTACCACAAACATTCGTACAATTAAATTTTCCATTACGATAAAATACCGTCCCTGCATTTGCGCCGTCAGTTGTCCATGTAACATATTCTCCATCAAAATCATATGTATTAAGCTTTCCCATCATCCCATTCTCTGATGTTTGCGAGCTAAAAACAGGGAAATCTCCAAATTTACGCTCTATTTCTTCATTACTTATTACTCGACCTCTTCCCAAAAAGCACAATGTTCTAATAGCCGTAATATCCCACCCCTTAGGAATCTTCCCGATCCATTCGACATTTGATTCTTTATATTCTGGATATTTTTTCAGCATAGATTCGCTTTTTCCTATTTTTTATCGCAATTGTCGTTTCGTATAATACATTAGTTGAATTCGGTTATTCATCCAATATTGTCCACTTTGTTAAACAAATTATCCACTCTTCTACACTGTGTACCACTATACACTACAAATGGTACACAGTGGAGGTTTGTGGACCACTTTGTTATACACAAATACCGCTTTATTTATCAATAATATCGTAGAGTTTTTCAAATATTAATATTTCAGGTGTATTTCCACCTCTTTTCTCTATTGTTTTAATGATTTTCTCTGATTTTAGCCTGTCTAACAACCTCATCGCAGTAACCTTACTGATACCGCTCTGTTTAATAAATATTGTTGTGCTGAATATGGGATTAATAAAGAGGGCATCCAGAACTTTAATTGCATGCTTTGATCTGGTCGCCTCAGCTATTTTATCCTTCTTTTGTTCGTAAAGTTCCAAAATTGCTTTAGCTTTGGCGCTATTGGTTTTTGATTGTTCAATCACGGCTTTCAGGAAAAAGGTTATCCATTCTTCCCATACTCCGTTTTGGGATATTTCTTTCAGTTTTAAATAATATTCTTCTCTGTTGCTTTCCAGATATTCGCTCATATAAAACATTGGCGTATGAAGAAGTTGTTTTTCAAAAAGAAAAACAGGAATCAGTATTCTGCCCATTCTTCCATTCCCGTCTAAAAATGGGTGAATAATTTCAAACTGAGCATGGGTTATAGCAAGCTGGACAAGCCGGTCCTGCTCCTCAAAATGAATATATTTTTCCAGGTCTGAAAGACACTCCTTAAGGATATTTGGCGCAGGAGGGACATGAGTAGCTTCTTCTATCGTTGAACCAGGTTTTCCAATCCAATTTTGAATGCGCCTGAACTGGCCGGGATCTCTATCTTGACCCCTGACACTATCCATAAGGATTTCATGAGCCCCCCTTATCATATTAAGAGTAATAGGTTTCTTTTTTAACCATTCAATAATGAATTGAGTACTTTTTCTGTAATTAATTATCTCCTGAATATCATCTAATTTTTTCGCCTTTTTATCCGGAGACACTTCGTATCTTAAAACTTCCTGCAAGGTTGCTTGTGTGCCTTCAATCTTTGAGGACAAAACCGCTTCTTTGGTTGACAAAGGTGAAAGCAAAACACGCGGATTTAGTATTCCCTGTAATATTCCGTCATATCTGGCAAGTTCAGCATTTGCCTGTCCGATAAGTTTGATAAAACACGTCCAATCCAGTTTTTCCAAAGGTAGTTTGTTTGGTATATATGGTGTAATCATTCAAGAATCTCCTTGAGTATTCCTTCAGTTTCTTTTTCTAGAGCAAGGATATCCTTCCTGATATCCTCAAGAGAACGAAGGGGTTTATATTTATAAAATTCTTTTGTAAAATTTAGCTCGTAACCTATCTTATCTTTACTTCTATCCATCCACGCATCAGGTACATGAGGTTTTACTTCTTTTTCAAAATATTTATCTATATCCTCGCCTAAGGAGACATTTTCATAATCTCTTAAGTCGGCATCAGGCTCGGGTTTTCCTTTAACATCAAGGCAAATATCTGCTGTTTCATCCCGCTCGGAAAGAGCATAAAGGACAACTTCAAACACCGGTTTCTTTGCTTCTATTTTATGTTTCTCGAATAATTTCTCAAGCCATTTTTGGAAAGTTTCTCTATTTATTACTTTCTCCCCGCTGATATTTTTCATAAGGACGGATTTTATCTTTTCTTGAAGCTTCTGCCCTGCCTCAATTTCTTTCAGGCCTTCGGCGCCTTTCTTTTTACTCTTTGCCAGATTCAAAAATGCGCTTTCTTCTTCAAGTATTAATATACGCTCTTTGTTGACCAGAAAATTCAGCCGAAGCGGCCTCTCCACGGTTACCTTTGTATAACCAAAGTACTTATTATCAAATATCTTACAATATTCTCCGTTTTTAAAATCGCCGTATATTTTTACTATTTTTTCAATATTTTCCTGAGTAATTTCGTTCCTTTTATTTCCAAGGCTTCTCGCCATTTTGGCAAAGAAATTTGTCGCATTGACCAACTGTATCTTTCCCTTTCTTTTTGTTTGCTTTCTGTTTGTTACTATCCAAATATACGTTGAAATACCTGTATTATAAAAAAGTTGATCCGGAAGAGCTATAATGGTTTCGAGCCAGTCATTTTCTATGATCCACTTCCTGATCTCACTTTCCCCGCTTCCGGCCCCTCCGGAGAAAAGCGGAGACCCGTTAAACACGATGGCTATCTTAGAGCCAACGTTTTCCGGTTTCATCTTGGAGATCATATGCTGAAGGAACAAGAAAGAACCATCGCTAATTCTTGGAAGGCCCGCACCAAATCTGCCCGAGAAGCCAAGTTGTTCATGTTCTTTTACGACATGGTCTTCAAACTTTTTCCACTCCACCCCAAACGGAGGATTACTTAACATATAATCAAACTTTTCTTCTTTCAGGCCGTCATGTGTAAAAGAATTTCCATATTTAATATTGTCAGGATTTTCCCCTTTAATAAGCATATCGGAATTACAGATAGCGTAGGTCTGGTCATTTATTTCCTGCCCAAACAATACCAGATGGGCATCTTTGTTAAGCTCCCGCATATATTCTTCTGCAACCGAGAGCATTCCGCCTGTGCCACAAGCCGGGTCATAAACAGTCTTAACAATTTCTTTTTTTGTAAGGATATCGCTGTCCGGAGTGAAAAGTATATCTACCATAAGTCTTATTACTTCCCGGGGAGTAAAATGCTCTCCCGCGGTTTCATTTGAAGCGTCGGCAAATTTTCTGATAAGTTCTTCAAATATATAGCCCATTTCAATGTTAGCAACCTGATCCGGGTGCAAATCAATCTCAGAGAATTTCTTTATTACGAGAAAAAGTATGTTCCCTTTGTCCATTTTTTCAATATTCTCATCAAAAGCAAAATATTGTATTATGTCCCTGGCGTTTTTTGAAAAACCGCTGATAAAGTTCCTCAAATTCGATGCCAGATGGTCAGGATCTTCTACAAGCTTTTTAAAATCATACTTGCTCTTGTTATAAAAAGGAAGTTTTGCCTGTTTTTTTAGAAGAAGTTCAGCGGCTTCAGATCCCATGCCCTTCGTTTTTGGCAGATAATCCAGAACTTTTTCTTTGGTCGGTTCCATAACACAATCAAGCCGCCGTAATACTGTCAGCGGAAGAATAACATTGCCATAATCTGATTGCTTATAATCGTGCCGTAAAATATCAGCCACACTCCAAATGAAATTGGCTTTCTCTCTGAAATTAATAACCATTTTTCTCCTATTAAACAAGGGATAAAACCTTAAAAAGCTTTTTCACTCCTAAATTTTCACCCAATTAGCCGGTGTTTAACCTGCTTTATAATTGATTATACAACGAAAAGGAGTGTTAGAAAAGAGTATTTTTGCCTGCGGCCGGTTTTGTATTTCCTTTCCTTATGAACATGTTATATAATAGTTACTGTTTAAATATTATCGGATTAAGGGGGGGTAAATGGACGAAAAACTGACTGTAGAAACACTCTTAAAGCCCTTTTGGACAGGTGATACCGTTTACCAGGAAAGCCTGTTTTTTGTAAAAAGGGAGGCCGGCGCTTTACCGGAAAGCCGCCTTATCTTTACCCCGGGGAAAATATTATCGTTTAAGAGCGCAGACGGTACGGTTTCATATATAGAAGGAAAGGATTTTACCGTTGATGCCGTGAAAAAAACCTTAACGCTAACGAAGACTTCCACAATTCCTTATAAAACTGTCGAAGAACTTTATCCCAAAAAAGACTCTCCCCTGGAAACAAAGATCTCCCACAAAAAAGGCGATCCTTCAACTTTTTTACTCTTTGGCGAGGGCTTTTTTTTCCACAAACTACAGGCGGAAATAACTTACACGCATCCGGCAGGTGAATGGAAAGGTTATACTCCGAAATATGTCGGGGCTGACTTGCCAAACACCATGGAAAAACTGAAAAATAAAAAACCTTTAAAACTCTGCATAAGCGGGGACAGTATCTCTGCCGGCCATAATGCTTCGAAACTGACCGGGGCGGCCCCCTTCCTGCCTCCTTATGCTGAGCTCTTTGCGCTTTTCCTGGAAAAGCATTTTAATACGAAAATAGAGCTCAAGAATTTTGCGGTCGGGGGCTGGAATGCGATCAAAGGCCTCGCTGATGCCAAAAAAGCGGCCGCGGAAAAACCCGACCTGACCGTTATCGCCTACGGTATGAATGATACTACTTCGAAGACCCCGCATGAATACGGAGAGAATGTCAAAGGCATAATGGACGCCGTCAAGAAAGAAAACCCAAAAGCCGAATTCATACTTGTCGCCTCGATGCTCGGAAACGAGGAATGGCTGGTCATAAAGGAAAACTTCTTTTTATTCCGGGATGATCTAAAAAAACTCTGCGGAAAAGGCGTGGTTCTTGCCGACCTGACCGAAATGTGGGACAGTCTGCTTAGCGCAAAGAGTTTTCATGACCTTACCGGGAACGGGGTCAATCACCCGAATGATTTTGGGCATAGGATCTACGCGCAAGTGCTTCTTTCATTGTTGAATGAGTAAAAGGTTCTAGGTGCCGGGTTCTGGGTTCTGGGAAAAAAATTAAATATCACAATATTGTAAGTCCTTCGACTGTCGACCCTGTGCCCCGGACTAGTAACTATATTGACAAGTAACTATATTGTACTTGACAAAATATTTCAAATAAAATACTATACTCTGGTTATATATTTTATGGTTCAGGGAGGTTGCTATCAAACCCAATATAATTATCGGACAATCGGGCGGTCCTACAGCGGTCATTAATTCCACCCTTTGCGGCTTGATTCAAGCCGCGTCAAAGTCAAAGAAATTCGGCAGAATACTGGGAATGCAATATGGCATTGAAGGTTTCATGAATGATGAGCTCCTCGACCTGGGAAAGCAAACACCTTCTATTATCGAAGGTTTGAGAAAAACCCCTTCCTCCGCGCTGGGTTCCTGCCGGCACAAGGTTAAAGAGGAAGACTTCCCCAAGATACTGGCCCAGTTGAAAAAATATGATATCCATTATTTTTTCCTTATCGGCGGCAATGACACGATGGATACCATTCACAGGGTTGAAGAATACTGCAGAAGGGTCAATTACGAAATTACCGGTATCGGGCTTCCAAAAACTGTTGATAACGATCTTTTCGGCACCGATCACACTCCGGGCTATGCTTCAGCGGGGAGATATGTCGCTTTATCCGTCCAGCAGGCAGGACGGCTGGGCTGCGATATGCAAAGAGTTGATAAATTTGTTATTCTTCAGACGGTCGGCAGGGAAGCCGGCTGGCTGGCCGCCGCGGCGGCCCTGGCAAAAAAAGAAGAACACGAAGCTCCGCATATAATTTATATGCCCGAAAGAAGGCTTAATATTAACAAGGTGCTTTCCGATGTAAAAACCTGTATAAAAAATTTCGGCTGGGTTTCTATCGTCTGCGGAGAAGGTATTCTTTTTGAAGACGGCACTCCGGTCTCGGCATCCTTGACCAAAGATAAATTTTCCAATACCGAGTTCGGCGCCATGGGCGGCACCGGCGCGGCCTTAAATCTGCATAAAATAATAGCGGCGGAAACCGGTTACCGCGGAGAATTCCAGATAACGGAGTCACTCCCCATGTGCGCAATAGACCGGGCTTCCGGGGTGGACCTGAAAGAAGCCTATGAATGCGGGGTCAAAGGAGTAGAATTCGCGAACAAAGGCCTGAGCGGAATAATGGTCTCCATCAAGCGCGTAAGTTCGGCGCCTTACAAAGTTGAATATATTACCGTACCCCTAAAAGAAGTAGCGGTAAAAGCAAAACCTATGGACAGCAAATATATAAGCGCGAGCGGAAATTTTGTCACGAAAGAGTTTATCAAATATGCCGCTCCGTTAATAGGCGGGTTGGATGAATTTTCTGTTTTAAAAAAACTAAAAGCTTGAACCTTACGGGAGGATTAAAATGAATTTAACAGACAGTAAATACAGCAGGTATTCCATAGTAAAAGAAATGCTGGAAACAGCGTCTATGATAGAGAAGCTGGATGTTAAAAAGATAGAAGCTTATGCCGGCAAAATAAAAACAAAGAAAATATTTTTCACCGGTGAAGGTTCTTCAAGGATCTTTCCCGCCAAGAACACCATGTATAAAGCAAAAATACACAATTACAAGGAGTATTTTTCCACGGAAAACTCCACCCAGGCACTGGAATACGACCTTAAGGACAGCACGGTCTTTGTTGCCTCCAATTCCGGCAGGACTAAAGAAGCCGGCAGGCTGTTAAGAAAGCTGAAAAAAGAAGGCCATAAGGCGATCTTCGGCGTGGTTGCAAATGCCGGAACGCCTATCCTGGAAGAAGCCGATTTTGGCTACCTTTTAAGCTGTGGAAAAGAAGAAGCCGTTGCCGCGACAAAGTCAGTCTTGGAACAGGCCTTATTTTATGATCTGATCTTCAGAAAAACAAATAATTTGAAGCTTCCGGATATGAAAAAACTCGGCACCCAGGTAAAAGAGGTTCTTGAGATGAAAATACCCGAAGAAATAACGGGCCAGCTGGCCGCTGCCGGCATGATCTATTTTGCGGGAAGAAATGACGGTGTTACCGAAGAAATTACGCTCAAAACAAACGAGATCACCAGAAAGAAATCCGATTTTCTTGAAGGCACCTATGCTTTGCACGGGATCGAAGAGGTAATGGATAAAAAAGATGCAATGGTCGTAATTAATCCTTTTAAGGAAGAAGAAGATAAATTCTGCGAGCTTATAGAAAAGGGCGTCGGCTGTAAGACCTGCGCTATCGCAACAAGAGACACCTGCTTTAAGACCGTTAAGATCCCGAACGCGGGAGATTTTACGACCTATCTGGAACTTGCCGCCGGCTGGAATATCCTGATAGATGTCGGAATAAAGCTGGGGATCAATATGGATAAAACGGTAAGAGCCAGAAAAATAGGGAATGTTATCTAGTTAAACACCGGTGACAAAGCGTTGGTGGATCTCGCTACTCTGCTCGGTCCACCACAAAGCGTTGGCGGATCTCGCTACTCTGCTCGGTCCACCACAAAGCGTTGGTGGATCTCGCTACTCTGCTCGGTCCACCACAAAGCGTTGGCGGATCTCGCTACTCTGCCCGGTCCACCACAAAGCGTTGGTGGATCTCGCTACTCTGCCCGGTCCACCACAAAGCGTTGGTGGATCTCGCTACTCTGC
>Ga0114951_10002024_pt1 | contig 23771 bp, 45 predicted proteins | sample AM7aDNAmetaG_FD_88677 | JGI IMG/M metagenome (GOLD analysis project Ga0114951, IMG submission 88677) | Freshwater microbial communities from Finland to study Microbial Dark Matter (Phase II) - AM7a DNA metaG | ecosystem: Environmental > Aquatic > Freshwater > Lake | place: Finland: Lake Alinen... | reverse complement strand
GAAAATGCTACATAGCTTTTTATTCGTTTGCTCTTTGAAAAGTAAATGTATGTGGTTTTGTCGTTTAGTACGGCAAGTAAAACATTTAACGAAACCAAAGTTTGACAAAAAATCTATTCATACGTAATAGTAGGTTCGGAACGACCCTTTAGACATTAACGTAGTCGGTTACGACAAGCGTAGTCTATGAAACCCTTTTGGGGTAGTTCACATTGGTAGCTATATTCATCGGCTAAATTTTCATAATACCACATTATTTTTCCTTGACAAGCCTGCCCGTTTCTGTTATATTATTATCAACGGTTACTAATCAATTAATTTATAGTGTGAAGGATTATAAAATGATTGAACAGTTTACGCCTTATATCTCATTATCCCCTGCAACGTCATATCTTGTTATTGCTGTAATTTGTGCTGTTGCGGTGGTTGTTGCAACTGCGATGAAACCATTTATTCCTAATAGGTGATAATATGTATTCATTTGATAATGTCGATTTATCATTTGACTTTAAAGGTACGGTGGATTATAGTAATCTATATCCTGTTGGTGTGATTTTAATTATATTATTTTTAATTGTCATTTCATAAGGATTAAATAATGGACATTAAAGGCACTATTCAAGCGTATCTTGATGGGAATATCGAACAGGCAAGACAATGGGCAACGGCTGCTAATATGTTGTTTATACGCATTGTGTTCGCCCTTGTTAATGAATTTAATTATCAGGAAGAACAAGCCATAGCAATTGCAAGAGAAATTAAAGACACTAACTGTTTTACGAATGGGATTTAATTATGTGGGAAACTAGTTACGAAGCATGGATTTGGAATGAAGGTTTAGGAAATCGGTTTAGGTTGAGTAATGTTGACTCATTTCAAATTAAAAAATCAATTAATAAAAAGAACCCTCATGTTTTAATGGCTCTTTTAAAAAATGGTAAACAGGAAATTATACGTTCATCTAATAATGTCGATGAATTGTATAGAATATGTGATGAAATTTTAAATTGTAATGGATAACTATGTGAAAACTGCTTTAGTTTGTATAGCCAAAAATGAAGATCGTTACATCCACGAATGGATAACATACCATTTAAAACTTGGGTTTGATAATATTTTTGTTTACATGAATAATTGGCGGTGTGGTGTATTTGGAGACCGTTTACATTTAATACCTTTTGATGGTGACTGCAAACAATTTGCCGCTTATAATCACTTCATCGTTAATTATTCCAGAGAATATCAATGGGTTGCTTTCTTTGATGTGGATGAATTCCTAGTTCTTCACAATCATAATACAATTTCAGATTTCATTTCTAATTACAAAAATGAAAATGGTGTTGGAATTAATTGGTGTATGGTCACTTCTCATATATTAGATACACAATTAAATGAAAATTCTGATAGTGTTATTAAAAGATTTTTTTACCGTGAACGTGACCAAAATCAACATATTAAACCCGTTATTAATTTTGAAAAGTGTAGAATTGATAATATTAATATTGAGATGAATCATCCTCATATTCCATTTAACGTAGAACTTGTTGACCCTAAATTTAATAAGCTTTTAAATACTCCATTTAATTTTAAATATACTATTGATGTTGCTCAAATAAATCATTACTATTATAAATCACTACCAGAATTTAAATTAAAAGTTGAGCGTGGTCGTGCTGATATTGCAGAAAAATATAAACTAACTGATAAATGGAACGAACAAAGTACAGATATTATTTATGATACAAGTGCTTATTACTTTATGTATGGATGAAATGACATGGGATGGGTATTTAATACGAGAGATTTAACACCGGAACAAGAAAAAATTGTTTTGGATTATATTAAAAATAATGACATAACAGATATTGATGCTGTTATCGTTAAATTTGAAAAAGAATTTGAATGTACTATTGATAAAATGTATCTTTGTAAATTAATTCTTCATGATAATGATGAAATGCCTAATAATTGATATGGATAAATTATGCTAACCGATGAAGAAAATAAAACGATATTATCATTTCTAAAAAATAATCCCAATGAGAATATTTTATATACTATAGAAAAATTTGAAGTAAAATTTGATACCGCTATTACAAAAGAAGATATATATATAAAATAGTTATGATAGAATGTTTGGAAAATAAAAAATGAAAGTTGTTGCAGGTGTTTTAGTTACAGATGAACGTCAATTATTGTTAGGACATTCTACCAATAATAATTTTTGGGATATTCCTAAAGGTGCTATAGAACTAGGTGAGAGTCCTATTAATGCCGCTATAAGAGAACTTAAAGAGGAAACTGGAATTGTAGTTTACCCTATATCGTTAATTTATCTAGGAAATTTTAATTATATTCCAAATGTAAAACGAATAGAACTTTTTAAATATCATGTCATTAACTTACCATCAACCCTTTTTTGTGAATCTACATTTGAGTGGCATAGTCAAGTATTTCCAGAATTTGATAAATATAAATATGTTAAATATAACGAGTTGCAAAACTATGTTACTAAAAATATGTACGGTGTTTTAATTAAAATTCTTAATCTCAGAGGTTAATAATGTCATCTATAAAATGTTCCAGATGTGGGGGTTTAACAAATACTGCTTTATCAGACCATGAATTTAAAATGACTGATAATACCGCCAGTAGATGCTATGCCAGATATGAGAATGATGTGTGGGGTCGGGGGTGTGCATATAATGAAGTTAATCCATATGATAAATTTTTTGTAGATAAAATTTTAGAAAATAACCCTAACGAACCAACTGAATATATTTTTAATGAGGATGTTGATAGTGATGAATAGTACATGGGCGAATTCTAATAAAGATTTAACTATTGAAGATTTGAATAAAGCTATATCGTTAATTAATACTTTAAAAAATCCTCTTGAACAATATATGTTAGACAGAGGATGTGACCCTTCTACTGGTGGTAAAATTGTATTTTCAATAGAAGATAAAGACCAAATGTTAGAATATTTTAAATATGGAATTCCTGATTATATGGCATTTTCAAAACTAATTGAAAAAGATAATTTCATATTATGCAATACTCCTAAATTTCCATCTACATTAACATATATACCTTTTGATTGGAACTCTTTTGATGAATTGTATAATAACGAACACAAAGATGAATCTAATAAAGAAAAAGCTTGACAACTATAATTGAATTGTGTATATTATAATCAATTGGTATATAGAATTAATACAACTATTGGAATTTAAAATGAATGAATTAAATGCTAAAATTGATATGCTACAAGACTTCATAGATATGAAATATCCTCATGAATCTCTCATGGAGTTATTCTATGATATTGTAATTGATATTCGCAATTATTATAATTCTAATTTTAATTAAAAAGGAGATTTTATGGCTGTTGAGGTGATGATTAATAAATCTGTTGTTGATGCACTATTCAAGAATTGTTATCCTACTGGTATGGAATGCAAAGTTTGTGGTGGAAATTACGTGTCATTAACCGAAGTTGAAGATGGTGATGGCAATACTACAGAAATTCATCTCAATTGCTCTAAATGTATGAATACATTCGTTAATTATATCCTCATTGATGATACCATTGAAAATACTACAACTATCGGGAAAACGAAATCCTGTGCGTGTGGCGGCAATTGTGGACAGTAAAGCTCAATTTATAAAATTTAGAGAGTCATGGTCACATGGATATGGTGAATGGCAATATACACTAATACCGTCTTGGTGTTGTTTCGATAAACCGGATTCGATAGATACATTTTTAAATGAAACCGAAACCCCTAGCGATTGGTCTGAGCATTGGCGTGGGTGGGAATGGATAAAAATTGAATATCCTCCTATGGATTTTATAGATGAAAAAATTGATGATATAAAAGATTCTATCGCTTATTATAAAGAAAGTCTAAAATTTTATAAGAAATTGAAAGAAGAAGTTTTTATAAAAAATGTAAAAGACAACTTGAAATGTGGTGAAAAATCGTCTATATCATTAACAGAAGCAATTGCTGATAATCATAAAGAGATTAAAGAAATTTTACGTAAAACTAAGTGATGTTATCGTTAATCAAACTAAAGTGAAGGAGAAAGAACAATGAAAACAAAGGATTATCTATTTACAAGCGAGAGTGTTACCGAAGGACATCCTGATAAAATTGCCGATGCAATTTCAGATAATATTCTTGATGAATGTCTGAAACAGGATAAGGATAGTCGTGTAGCTTGTGAAGTTCTCGTTACAACTGGATTGGTGGTCGTAGCTGGTGAAATCACAACGAAAGGATATGTGGATGTTAGGAAGGTCGTAACTGATACTATTGAAAATATCGGCTATGATGATGGCTCAATAGGATTTGATTACAGGTCTGTTGGAGTGTTGTCATCGTTAAATCGACAATCTCAGGATATTAGTCAAGGTGTTACCAAAGGTCAGGGATTGTTTAAAGAACAAGGGGCCGGAGACCAAGGCGTTGTTCTGAACGCTGCAATTAATGAAACTGACGAACTCATGCCTTGTCCGATTGTTTTTGCTCATAGACTTACAAGAGGGTTAGCAACTGCTAGAAAAAATGGATTACTCCCATTTCTCAGACCTGATGGTAAATCGCAAGTAACTGTTAAATATATAGATGATAAACCTGTTGCAATTGATACGGTTGTTGTATCGTCACAACATTCACCAGATGTGCAATATCATGTTTTAAAAGAATCTATAATTGAAGAAATTATTAAAAAAGAACTTCCTTTAGAAATGCTCATAGATACTAAATATTTTATAAATCCTACTGGACGGTTTGTTGTCGGTGGGCCTATGGGAGACGCAGGGGTTACTAATCGCAAACTTTGTGTAGACTCAAGTGGCTCATTCTTTAGACATGGTGGTGGTGGATGGTGCGTTGATAGTGAAACTGAATATTTAACTCCTATTGGATGGAAACATATTTCTAAATATAAAAAAGGAGAATTGGTTGCACAATATAAAGAAAATGGTGATATTGAATTTATTAATCCTGATAAATATATTAAAGTTTCTGCTGAAAATATGTATCACATAACTAAAAATAACGCAATTAATCAAGTGCTAAGTGGTGGTCATAATTTTGTATATATATCAAGTAAAGGAAATCTTAATAAAAAACCCTTTAACGATATTAAAGAAATGCATAATAATAGTTTAAAAGGATTTAGTGGTAGAATTATAACATCGTTTAATTATAACGGTGGAACTGGTATTAATATGTCAGATGATGAATTGAGATTACAAATTGCTGCAATGGCCGATGGTTCATATAAAAATAAAACCACAAAACTTTGTAGATTTAGACTTAAAAAAGAAGGAAAAATTAATAGATTGCAAAATTTAATTAAAAAACTTAAATTGGAATCTAATGATAGAACAGTTAATTGTGATGAATTTAGATATATCACAGTAGAAACTCCAAGGAATGAAAAACATTTTACATCTGAATATTGGAACGCAAACTTACACCAATTAAAAGTTATTGCGGATGAAGTTTTTTATTGGGATGGTGATATTAAAGAACAAAAATATCGAACAACCAATAAAAATGATGCGGATTTTATTCAATACGTTCTTACTAGTGTGTTTAATAAAAGAGTGTCTATTAGTATAGATGATAGAATTGGTGAAGAATATCATAATGGATATGAACGAAAATCGTTGTGTTATGAGGTATATGTTTGTAATCATTCATTAGTTGGATTGTGTGGAAGAAAAAGTGGTGATAATTATGTTGATAAAGCTAGTATCGTTAAATATGAACCAATTGATGGTAAGCAATATTGTTTTACAGTTCCATCTGGAATGTTAGTTTTACGAAGAGATAATAAAATTTTCATTACTGGAAATTCTGGTAAAGACCCATCAAAAGTTGACAGAAGTGCTGCATATTATGCTCGTTATATGGCAAAAAATATAGTTGCTGCTCAAATTGCATCAAAATGTGAAGTGCAATTAGGGTATGCTATCGGTGTGGCTAAACCTGTAAGTCTGTTTATTGATACTTTTGGAACTTCTAAATATGATAATGATATTATCGTTAAAGCTGTGAATGAAGTTTTTGATGCCAGACCTGCAAATATTATTGAAGAATTAGACCTTTTACGTCCTATTTACCATCATACTACAAATTATGGACACATTGGAAAATGTGACTGTGACGAATGTGAAAAGATTTTCACATGGGAACGTCTTGATAAGGTCGAGCAATTAAAAGACGCAATTAAAGTTTTGGCGTAATTTACCTTCACTTTATTACGTCAAATACGAAAAGGTACGGTGTTAAAGCCGTGCCTTTTTTATTTTTAAATGTTTTATCGTTAACTATAAAATATCTTAAAATTTTGTGACTTGACCTGGAACGGCTGAGTGTTGAAATTTTGTACCGCACTGGAAGGGCCTGAAGATACAAAAAACCCCATGATGCACTAAGGGCTTTCAATGGGGTTTTACATTTAGATTATATATGTATATAATTTTTATTTTATTAAGCTAAGTCCAAGTCATTTGTACACCCTCATTTATATACTAAGTATTTTCAACTATTATTTAATCAAAAATGTATAATCAAAATTTTATTTTAACTATACTAAGGTGGGTGCATAAACAGATACCTCCTGTGTTTTTTACAATTAGGATTAATCTAATATCAACTTAGCCAATTCTAGAGGTGTTACGCAAGGGCGGCTCTATGTCCTGCCCTCATTCATAAATACAGTATAACTTAAATTCTTTTATTTGTCAAGAGAAATGTTAAACTTTTTTTAAATGTGATTTAGCAACATTCCAAGCTGCCATGCGTGACTGATATTCAACACGCTTTTTTAAATGTGGATTAAATAAGTTAGTACCATTAATAAATCCTTCTTTGATAAACTCCGCTGTAGGTAACTCCATTAAAGCCTTGGCAATGGCATTGGGAGTGTCAAGACAAGTGGCAATAATTTTTTTGTTCTTATTATACAAGTTTGCATTAACATTGTAAACTGTACCAAGTGCAGGTGGTTTCATAATTGACCTTTAAATAGTAATTAAAATTTTGTGCTGCTACATGTAACGGCTGAGTATTTTACGGTAGGGGCCATGCCCCATTATAATTAAAATTCAGAATGTAATTCTGCTACCATGTCCTTTTTTTTAATATTAGAGAAACATAGATGCATTTGTTTAATTGCATCTTTTTCATTTTTGGCATAAATAAAACCGAGCCAACCAAAACGCTGAGATACATCATCAAAAGCACTTACTTTATATTGTTTCATAATAATCCCCTTTAAAATTTTGTGCCGCTACAATGAACGGCTGAGTATTTTACGGAAGGGGCTAATGCCCCTTATTTCTTTTTCTTTTTTCTACCCCTTCGTACTCTTATAGCCATTATTCACCTCATTAATAGATTTTTATGCCTGAATATAATCAGGATTGCTTTCCCTGCCATGTGAAAGCTTTACAGGGTAGTTGCAATTTTGATGATAAAGCTTTTTTTCTTCTTTCGCATCCCTGAATTTTTCATTAAAGGTTTCATACTCCCAACCATCGCCATAGTTTACGTAAAGTTTCCAACCGTAAAGATATTTGTTTGCTTTTTTTGCCATGACTCGCTCCTGATTAGAAGTTAATGACCACTTGATAAATCTATTGTATCATAACCAGTTTTAAAGTCAACATTTTTTTAACTTGATATTGAAAATAAATTCTTTAAAAAGTAAAAAATATTTTAAAATAGTTGTTGACAATATATCCGAAATTTGAGATAATGTCTTTAGTAAATGAAAATGACATAAACAAATTTCAAAGGAAAACACAATGGAAAATTTCAACGAAAAATTCCAGTCATGGCTTGAAAGCTGTCAAAATCTGATAAACGATTATTATGCCAAACATTACACGAATTTGACACCACCTGTTTTGAAAACAAAAACGGGAAGTAAGTTTATAAAAATAATTTCCCTTCAAACGGCACAATCGCTTTCAGGTAGTGCGTGGGCTTTCATCAATAAAGAAAATGGTGATGTGCTTAAACCTGCAAGTTGGAATGTGCCAGCAAAACATGCTAGGGGTAATATTTTTTCTGCTGATAACGGCATGGCAACTATGACACCCTATGGCCCTGCATATTTGAGATAATAATTAAAATTTGTGAATATAATGAATAGAATAGCCCACATTTTCAGAAAAATAAAAAAGTATAATGACAGTATGCCCTTTTTAAATAGAAGTGGGGCGGCTATTACATCGGCATGGCTAACTAATGTTGAATATCTATACCTATTAGATAATCATTTTATTAAAGATGATAAACATAACGGAAACGCTTATTGGAATACATATATTAGAGAAGAAGCTAAAAAAGGCATTATATATTCCATGACAGTGCATTTTAATTTTTTAAAAGCAAGCAATCCCTATATTGAAAAATATCTTATTTAAAATGGAAGGTTGAATGATGGATAAATTAAAAGAATTAGACGATTATATCAAAGCACAAATAGCTGAAAAAGAAAAAGAGATATTGACATTGCAGGGTGAAATTTCAGGGCTATACAGCGCACTAGGCAAACTTAATAATATGGACGTGGATTAATTTTAATTAGTATTGCATCGTTAACTCCTGCCTTTTCCAAAATTTGTGACTCACCACTTTACGGCTGACTAGTCAAAATTTTGTGACTTGACTCACAACGGCTGAGTATTTTAAACTATACTCTTTTTCAATACGTAGTGAGGTCATGACTCCCACATTCTACCTGTCGAGGTGTCCTAATTTAGACGAATATTTCCCCTGTCGGTAAGTCCTATGATTTTAGATGATACGTATTAGAAAAGAGTATTACAACGAAATACCATTGTATCATGGCATGATTTAAAAGTCAATAATAATTATCAATTATAAAGAAAAAATATTTTTAATTTGCTGTCGATTTTCTTTGACATAGTAATTAAAATCATGTATACTGTATTTATAAGTTGATGGAATAATCTTAAAACAACTTTTCAGGAGAAACGCCATGATAAAAGATGGTATTTATAGAAGCGATTCGGATTATCAAAAAAGTTTAAAGAAAAAGCCTATTGAAAGTCTACATGCTACAATATGGGACTGTAAAGAGGCTATAAATGCAATGCCCTCTAATCCAAACTGCGGCTTTTATCAGGATGAAATACACTACTGTTTAATGGAAATAAACAATCGCAATAAAAAGAAGGCTTAAAAAGCCTTTTCCGTATTAAAAATATTAACACTTTTAATAATAAAATTATGAAAACTTTTGTAATAAGATTAAAAGATAATCCGAATGTATATTGGAATTACATTAAAAAAGTATGGGGAACAATTCCAAATTTATCAATTATTGATAAAAAGGATATTAAAAATATTGGAAAATTCGGAATAACTATACCAAGTGATGAATATATTATTATCGAATTTCCTTTAAAAATGAAAGATTTTAATCAAGATGCAATTAATGATGCTAATAATTATATAAAATTACACCCAGAATTAAATAAATAATTTTTTACTTTTGTCTTGACTATCAATTAATTTTCGGTTATAATAAAGGTAATTAGTCAATAACATAAAGAGGAAAAATATATGCAATTTTCTTTAATTGACCTTCAAAAAATTAAAAACGACCTTCAATACGAAAAGATTTTTGCACACGGTCAGGCAAGAAAAGATATAATCAAAAAAATCAGCGCAATCAATTTTCAAATAAACAACTTTAAAGGGTAATTACAATGGATATTTCATGTTTTACATGTAGTGACGATTTTAAGCTCTTTACGGCTGTAATTAATCAGGGTATTGACAGCCATCTTGAAGGCTTTACAAAAAGCAAATTTGAAATTAACAAAGATGAAAAGCGGCTGTTTATGGATTTTCATAAAACTGAAATTCATATATTGCTTCGCAGGTTAAGGGCAATGGGTTCAGAACATGCTGATATGTGGGCAGATGATATCGAAAATATAGAATAGCAGTATATACATTGCAATATAAAGCCCCTTGTTATAGGGGCTTTTTTATTTTGTATCGTCAATTTATATTTCAATTTTTATATTCATTACATCGTCAATTAATACCCAGTACTAGTTAATATTTATATATCATAATATTTTAAATTCTAATTACTATTTCAATTCATGCAGTTTCAAAAGTATTGCATCGTCAATTAGTCAAAACTAAAAAATTGTAATTAGTATTTTAATTGTAATTATATATAGTAGTGGAAATCAAAAGTAAAATTATTTTCAGTTTATCTGCATTTTTTCTTGCAATGATTTTCAAGGTATGCGATAATCATTTCAGTTGAACGGATTTAAACTCAAAACAACTTACAGGAGAAAAGTCATGGTACAGCAAATTATTGAAACCCTCGAAAAAAGCCTTACAATCGCAATCATTGACAACATGGACGATGCAGGGAATTTTGATTTTAGCCACATAAAGCCCTTAATTCCTGAAATGATTGCAGACAATTTAATACATGCTACTGATAATGATTTTGAAGTGGCTGCAAATTCAATCTATATGGAAATTGCTGCAAAAAGAAAATTCTTTTATGATATAAGTTATTCAGAAAAGCGTTTTGACGCAATCGAACCTGGCGAAGAACTTGACAATTAATAATAGGGGCTAAAAAGCCCCTGCCGGAAAAATAAAAATATTTTTACTTTAAACAAAAATAAATCTTGACTTAAAAATCGACCTATGAGATAATCAGTACAGTTGACGGAAACAAACTCAAAACAACTTTACAGGAGAAAAGCACTATGAAAACAATCGCAACACTTTCAAACGCAATCAGAAACTATGTTTCAAAAAAAGCAACGCTTGATGCTCTTGAAAAAGAGGTCAAGGAAGAAAAGAAAGTCATAGAAGATTTTATGACAGCGGCAGGGGAAATGACAGTAAACTATTTCATGGAAAATGGCGAAGTGTTCGCCCTCAAGCTGTCAGAAATTGAACGCACAAATGTCAACGCCAAGCAATTGCAGGAAAATTACCCTGCGGTCTATGACGATGTTACATACATGACTGCATACAATCGCCTGACTGTAAAGGCAGAAAGCGAGTTAAAAACAGACTCGGCTCCTGTCGAGGTCAAAAGCAAAAAAATCAAAGCGGAACTTGCGGAAGTGGGCGCAAGGCATAAAGCGGCAGGTTGGCACTCAAAATAAATCCAAAACAATTTAAAGAAAAGCCCCTGTAACAAGGGGCTTTTTTATTGTCTAAAATCATTCTTAAAATTCGATATAAGGCATTATTCCGGTAAATGAGTATACCAGTATAGGCTAAAAATAAAGTGGCTTAAAACTGATTTTAGAGCTTCTAATAAGGTGAAAATATTTTCAGTTTAGAGTACGATTTTATTTGACATTCTAATCGAAATTTGCGATAATCATTTTAGGTTGAACGGAATAAACTCAAACCAACTCACAGGAGAAAAGTCATGGCAAAGTATACGGCAATGGTAAGTACAAAGGGAACTGAAAAATCTCGGTATATTCTCATTAATAAAACAGGTGAAAAGGTTTTTGAGAATGATAATCCTGTTCAGTATGCTGAATTGCGTAAAAAGGCAATGGCTTCATTAAACAGGCAATCAAGAGATGACGCATTGCGGTCAATGGGATTAAAAAAAGTTCGAGGGGCGGTAAGTGGTAACATTTACTGGGAATAATTGCGTAGTATAACGGGGCTGAAAAGCCCCTTTTTTTATGCCTTGAAATCGACCATAATAATTATATATTTGAAATATTATTTTTAATTAGTATTACATCTTTAACTTGCTATTATATAAGTATTCTTGTAACGGTTCTATAACGGTGCTTATGTTAAGATGCTTTCATGTTTTGGTTTTGTAAGTTAAAATTATTTTTACTTTGCATGTCGATTTTTGTTGCATTAATTTTTCATTCTGATATACTTAAAACAGTTGGACGCAATTAACTCAAACAACTAAGCGGAGGGCATTATGGAAGGTACACTTATCAAGGCAGACGGTACAGAAGAAAATATTGATGTTGTCGATTTTAAACATGCTCAGAAACTTGTGGGCGGCTATATTGAAGTTGTGCCAAGTCGTATCGGTAATAAAAGTCTGAACTTGAAAACAATTTGCCTTGTTGATGAAGATGGCTACTCAAAAGGGTTGCCCTTCAATCAAAATGCATCGGCAAGAATGATAACACCACTTGTGGGCAATGCCCTTTTTATCAGTAAAAAAATCTTGTCAAAATAAGGGCGAAAGCCCTTCCGTATATTAAAAAATAATTTAACTTTTCTCTTGACATTTTAATTACAATTTGATACACTCATAACAGTTGAACGGATAAAAACTCAAAAACAACTATGAGGGCAGACAAATGAAAGTAAAAATCAATTACGAAAAAAAGCGGCTCGGTGGTATTCCTTTACTTAAACATGGCATAATCAAAAGCCCCAAAGACTATACACGCAAAGAAAAACACAAAGGGCGGCATGAATAGCCCCTGCCGTGGTTGCTGAAACCCTAAAAAACTCAAGCACATTTTTGCCCTTGTAGGTTCTCCCCTATAAGGGCTTAGACTTTTTTAATTAGTATTTATAATCGTTCAATTATATAAATATAATTTTTTATAATGTATTATCGTTAACTCGCTCTAAAATTAATAATCCATTATTATTTATCCGGTGTCTTTTAATTTTCCAATGTTTATTATCGTCAATAAATTCGGTTATAGCTGCCATTATTCCCACGGTATCCGGTAACTCACCGTTAACTCCGAAAGTTACAGTGTCATGAAACACCATATATTTTGACGATACATTGCCATGCAATTTTAATTCTTGTTTTATCTGGTCGTAAGTATGCAGGGTATCAATGAATAATAATTCAGTTGGTTCAAGTGTTATGGTTAAATCATCGGCTTGAGTAAACGTAAAATCTGTTGTATTGCTAATTAGTGTTTTAGCGGTTTCATAAGCTGCAAATTCGTTTATATCATAGCTACGTAACACTTTTGGTCGTGCTGCTAGAAATGCTATAGTCGATATACCATTACGTGTACCTAATTCTGTTATATGGTCAACACTAGATGCGAGTATTTTTAATGTATGCAAATGTTCGAGTATATGCGAGTTGTCGAACTTATCAGTTTCTTCTGGTGTTCTATATAAATCATAAATATAATCTAATTCTGTTATTCCTAATATATTTTCTATTTCTGGTATGGTACTAATATCATACTTATCATATAATCGTAATTTATTTAAAGCTGTCAATTCATCGACTTTTATACCTTTATCGTTAAATGTTTGTGAGCCAAAATGAAAACAAAAACATTCCCTATTTACTAATGATTTATACCCTGCCTGTAAAATTCTAATTGAATAATCTAAATCTTCGCATATACCGATTTTAAATCTTTCATCTAATATGCCTACTGTATCAATTACATCTTTTTTTAATGCCACACATAGAAATGTTAATACCGGAGTTTTTTCATACTCATTTTTATATTCGGATTGCCATTTTCTACATGCGATATTAAAGCTATCGTTATTTAATACTATTTCTTTATCTATTAATCCATAACTATCAACATTAACTTGCTGTATTCCCATTGCAAAATTACTAACTATTCCTATTGCATCACCACGAGTAAAAGCTTTTTCCATACTTCTAAATAAAAATTCCGGCACTAATAAATCATTATTCATCGTTAACATATAATCATAATCGCTTTTACTGACTTTATTTAAAATATAATTAACATTTTCAGAAAATCCATAAGGCTTTTCTCTGTAATGTGCGGTAATTTTAATTAGATTATTGGAATTATTAATACTATCAATATATTGCATACACTTAATTTTAAAAATACCATCTACAAATCCTGATAAATATACATTAACATCTTTACCTGAATATATAACGGCACTATTCAAATATTGTAATGATAATATCGTTAACTTAAATAAATGCTCACTAGTAATATGTACGGGAATTATTACAATTGGTTTTAAATTTTCCATACCTGTCCTTATATTAAAATTATAATTAAAATTTTCTGACTTGACTCGCAACGGCTGATACATCGTTAAAAATATCAATTCGATATTGTATATCATATATTTAATTTTAAATCAAATATTTATTTTTGTGACTTGAAGGTGTTGCACTGATAGGCAGAATTTTGTGACTCGACTGCGAAGGGCTGAGTATTTTGCCGATTAAAAAGAAACTAAAACATCTTGATCAGGATTAAATGGTATATTATAACAAGTCCTATCTATTACAAAATAACCATTTGAATAAACTTCTTTAACACGTTTTATTCTTAATGTTGGGTGAAATTGATATAATAATGACATATAACTTGGTGCAACTATTATAAAAACCATTTTATTTTCCATTCTAAAATTTTGTGACTCGACTCGGAACGGCTGAGTATACGGGAAAAGCCCTGCTATTAGCCGATGCGAGGGCTTTTCATCAAGATTCGATGCAATAACTAATCTAAGTCCAAGTCATAACTATACCTCAATAGTGGCGTATATGGGGTTTATCAATAACTAAAAGCATTGTCTCACAATTCGGGGGTTAAGTCAAGATTTTTTTAACTCTAAAAAGAAAAAATATTTTTACTTTTTGTCTTGACATAATTTAAAATTTCAATTACAATATGTGTAACAGTTAATCATTTTTGAGGTGTTCAAATGCTTGCTTTTTTTATTTCACCTTATGGCGATATTATTGTAAGTCATGAAAAGCATATTAATATTATTATTTCTAATCCTGAAAAATTCGGAATAACAACTGATTATATAATTGATACATATAAAAAGTATAATGAAAAAATCGGCACAGAAGGGCAAGCAAGAGAAGAAATTATATTAAACCTTGTCAATCAAGGGTGGATTAGATTAAGATATTATAGAAATCAATACTGGACTATCAATATCGGCAGATTATCAACAAAAGTTAAAGATTATCTTTATGATTTTTCTAAATATCTGAAAACTATAAAAGATAATAGTATTGATATTTATGGCGATGTTAGAATACTTTCAAACTATCAATTTGACGTGCCTGTATATACTGAAATGCAAGATTTAAAATGGTAAAATTGTTTTTACTTTTACCTTGAAGCTACTTTTCGGGATTTTGTTTTTAATGGTTGCACTGAAATGCAAGCTGAAATGCTTTTCGACCTTCTCAAAAGAAATCGTCCTGAATTGTCAAAGATGTAAAATCAAATAACATCGGTAATTAAGCCCTCACTATGAGGGCTTTTTTATTGCCTGTATCATGCCCTTAAAATCAATTCTAAGCCCTTGAATAGTAAAGTCAACATACCACCATATGCTAAAAATAAAGTGGCGTAAAACTGAATATAGAGCTTTTAAATACTAATTAAAATTTTGTGACGTGACGTCATGACGCTGACTATTAGATTATAATTTCAATTTTTAAATATTGTTTATCGTTAATTATCACATCGTTAACTTACCATTTCCAACTAATTAATTACTGCCAGTAGTTAACCATAAAATTTTAATTATTATTTCAAGTGTTGAATTGTTATTAAATTGAAGTGTTATCGTTAACTGTACTATTAATTAGTACTGCTAACCATTACAAATATATTAATTTAATTGTTGAACTATTTATAATTGAACATTTATATTTTTGAATCTTTTAAAATCATTGCATCGTTAACTTACAGGAAAAATAAAAATTCTAATTCTCATTTAATTATACAGAGGTAAAATTCTAATTAAAATTATTTTCGTAAATTCAAAATTTTTTTCTTGCAATTCTAATTAAAATCCTGTACACTTGATTTTAGTTACAACAAACCACTAATTCAATGGAGGGCAACACAATGCTGAAAAAAGTAGAATTTCACAATGAGCTTGCAACGGTTCCCAAAGCTGCAACAACTAAAGTTTTCTATGGCGTAAATAATGACATTCCCAAAGCTGAAGGGTATACGGGAATAATAAACCCTGAAACGGGCCATCTGTTTTCTATTGTTTCCCCTAAGTATCGCATTGTTCAGCATACTGAAATTCTGGAAAAAATCGAAGAAACAATTGCGGCTCATATCGAATACGGCTCTTTTCAGCGCAAAATTCTGACCTTCGACAATGGCGCAAAACTTCAAGCAAAATATACGTTTCCTGATGTGTCGGTAAGTATTGATAATAGCTCTGACCTTATTCACCCTTCAATTGAAGTTAGAAACGGCTATGATGGTATCTGGAATTTTGGCGTACTTTTCGGGGCTTTTCGGCTTGTTTGCAGCAATGGCCTTGTGATTGGTCAGAAGGTGCTGAATTTTCATAAAAAGCATTTCAATCCTGCACAATTTTTTCTTAAACAGGACATGCTCAGTGACAGCATGGAGCAATTTTCAGAGCAAGCAAACATCTGGAAAACGTGGTCAAATAAAGTCATGGAGCAAGCGCAAATTGAGCATGAGCTTGAAGCAATGGAGCTTCGGGAAAAAGAAATTGAGGGTATCAAAACCCTTGTCGAAACTTCAACAGGCATTAGCCTTATAGCTCAACAGGCTATCACGCAATGGATTTTCTACAATATACTGACTCAGTATATCACGCACAATGTAACAAGCATTAATCGGCAAATTGAGCTTGAAGCAAAAATGCGGAAAATGTTTTAAGCTGCAAAGTTTGAAAAAGAAGGGGCAAGAAATTGCCCCTTTTTTATTGCCTGAAATAAAGCCCCTTGCTAATAGGGGCTTTATATTTTTCCCACGACAATGCCTATTAAAGAGCCTACAATGAGTTATAAGGCATTAATGTGAAAAGTGGCTACTACCCTACTAGTAAACTGATTAAGTGGCTTAAATCAAGTAATAAAGCTTTTAAATACTAATTAAAATTTTGTGACGTGACGTCATGATGCTGACTATCCAAAAAATCGTGACTCTATTACATCGGTTGAGTATTGCGATATTTATTCACTATTATCTTGACATTAAAAAAGCCCCTGTTTAATTACAAGGGCTTTCAATTTTTAAAATATGTTTATCGTTAACTTATCGGTTTAAATAATTTTCTTTTTCTATTTCGGTTAAACACTGTTCGGTTATTAATATTTTTTCACATGCATTTATATGTTTATAGTAATATCTTTCATCTATACACTTTTTGCATGATATACAACTACTAAATGTTAACAATATTATAATTAATATATATTTTGACATATTTTAATCTAAATTAATATATTTTATAATGTGTTATCGTTAACTAGTCGGTCATTCCAGACCCAGTAGCGGTAATTTTATTTTTCTTGCATTGCTCTGTTATCCAATCCGAATAGTCAGTATCGTCAACTTTAATATCGTTTATCTGATTTAAATTATCATCACCCATCATAATTTTGTGTTGGCCATCATTGTCGTGCATTTCATCATTACCACATTGACAATTAGGTATATACATTGAACCACCATTATCGTCACCTATTTCTTTATCGTTAAATCTATCGCAATGGTGCTTTGCTAGTGACATTAAATTAATGAATTCTGGTAACGCATAACCATTTAAGGTAATTGTAATTGTATGCTCTTGATTGCAAAATTCATCGTCATCATTTTCGTCATCATTTTCGTCATCATTTTCGTCATCATTTTCGTCAATATTTTCGTCAATATCATTCATCATACTAGGTTCAATATCAGTGTCAGGGGCTTCAATTCCATCTGCAATAGGTAACATTGGTAATGCTGTAACTGTTACATCGTTAACATTCTCATTTACTTTCGTTTTAATTTTTGGTTTTGGCGTTACCTTTGGTTTAATTTTTGGTTTAATTTTTGGTTTAGGTGTTGCTGGTGCTGGATTATCAGGGCAATCCTCTATTCCTGTATTACATTTTTTCTTTTTATTATCCAATTCATCATTAATTTCTATTTCTTTTTTTGTTAAATTCATATAATCTCTCCTTTATCGTTAACTTTATGTTAAATAGTTATTATATAATGTAGAATTTACTTTTGCTTTATCTACTGTTATTGTTGCATCGTTACCAAATACTTTTTGTAATGCATCTTTTCTATCAGATTTTGATAGTGTTGTAAATAGTAATTCTATTGATTTACCTGTAGGTGTTACAGATTTACTAATATTTCCTTTAAATCTAATAGTATGTCTAAAAGCAACTTCACCACTAAGGTTTTTATCGTCAACTTTATTTGATATTCTCAAGTCTGGTTCAGACCATGCATTTTTTTCTGGGTCTCCTGTTTTCATTGCATCTCGTTGTTCATCAGTTTTTGCACTATTCTGTAGAAAGTCTACCAATTTTTTACGTTGGTCTGTATTCAATTTAGATGTATTAAATAACATTGTATATTCTATATCATTTTGAAGAAATTTTTCTTCACCATTTGAATCTTTATATGCTTCATGATTATCTCTAACAGCTTTCATAGTTTTTTCATATGGTGAAATTCCTGAAGCATCTGGTTCTTTTCCTAACCATGATTGGTCAAATTCAAATACTGAATATCTAGCACCCATATTAACTGATATATTTTTTGTTATATTATTATTTCCTTTTAAAAATTTATCAAAACTTTTTTTGAAATGTTTATTAAAATATATATTTCCTTGTTGATTTGCTGTTACTGTATCTTTTGGTGTATTAATATATCCGGTAGTAAATTGTAAATCACTATTAATAACATTACTTTCATCCATAGTTGTTTGGTGTTTCCCATCAAATTTTGCCTGAACATTAAGACCTGTAACTATTGGATTATTCTGCATTAATTTATTCATACGAGTTTTCATATCATTAAATCTATCACCAAAGATAGATGTTGCAAGTTCTTGTTTTAACTTAGTATAATTTGTTAATCCTTCAGATGTAGATGTATCCATTTTATTCATTGTTTCAAGAACAGATTTAGTATGTGGATTATTAACAATCGCATCATATTGTTTTCCTAATGATTCAACAAGTGGATGATATGATTCTGGTACACCTGTTATTAATGTAGCTTTACCTTTTGATTTTACATCTTTACTTTTTACTTTACCTTCAGTATTGTGCCATATTCCATTTACTGACACTGTTCCTTTTTTATTAATAACAACTGTAGGTATCTGTTTATTCTTAGGATTTAATTTAATAACACCTGAACCTTCAATTTTACCAATTTTTAATTTAGGCTTTTCCATTATCTATATTTGAATAATAAAATTATTAGATACAATATGTTTTATGATTTTTAACTTGACAAGTATATATTTTAGGTGTATGTTGTTATGTATAAAATCATTATTCATAATATAAGAGGAATGTATATATGTGGTTCTTCGAAAATATAACAGATGAAATATCAACATCAATTGGTGAAATGTTTGCACACGAAGGAATGTGCTTTCGATTTTCTTATTTCCTAAAATTTATAAAAGACTCCAATGGTAATATTAAGCTGCCATTAGAGATACCCGTAAATTATTCATATAATGATATGGCATTACCATTATCAATAAAAAAGAAACAGAGTAATGATATAGATGAATGCTCACCAATGAACAGTCTTGTTATTAAGAATAATTTACTTCCATTATTTAATAAAGATTATAATGAATTAACAATTCCAATATGTAAAACTTTTAATTATTATTATTATGAAAATTTGAAAGAATTACAAAAAGAATTATATAAAAAATATCCTGACAATATCATCTGGAAATATATAGATTTTGGTAGTTATTTTCTAGAAATATTGGAATGGGTGAAGTCTTTAAGTTATTATCCACTATTAAATGAAAAGTGGGCTGATATATTTATGTGGCATTATATATCTGATTTTAATAACACCGATGGAACAAATGATGTTGTTAAATGGTATAATAAAAATTCGTGTGATAAAATACCCAATATTGAATATAATGGTAGAATATATAATCAATATAGATGTTTTTTTAACTTTAAGACTATAGCACTTTATCAACATGAAATAATGTGGATATATGTAACCTATATGAAAGAAAATCCAGATGATGTTAATGCAATAGGATTAGAACCAATATTAAAAAAGATAATACTTGAAAATGTTTAGTAGTGAAAGGAGAATCTTATGAGTTGTACTGATGGTGATGGAAATGGGCCAATGAGTGGAATATTAGATAGAATGATTTCAATTTCAAGAGACATCAATATTGATATTCCAATTAAATGTAGTAAATATTCATGTATTTGTAATAATTGCGGATTACCACCACAACCAGATAAATGTGTTTTTATGATTGATGAAAAAGAACAATTTCCAGACTTGGATAGTCCTAGTTTAATAGGTAAACTATACGAGATGGGCATGAATCATTTTAACAGGAAACAGAGAGATAACGAATCAACATCATCTTTTATTCTTAAATATATTGCATCATTAGAAGGGCGATATATAGAGGAATCCTTTCCAGACTTGGATAGTTCATGTGGCGAATGATATGATACCATTTATGTTGCTTAGAGCTAAAAATAATTATGGTGTTTTATATTATTCATTTAAAGAAAAGAAACATAAAATAGCAATTGATGATTATATGACAATATGTTATGATAGTATAAATAAAAAATATATGAAAGAAGAAAATAAATGAGTGATATTGAGACCGCAGTTTTAACTACAATAACTGAACTTGAAAAAACCATTGAAGAAATATGGGCTGCTATAGATAAAGAAATAACCGTACATGGAATTGATGTAATGATGTTATTTGCATTTAAAACTGATGCCGCATTAGATGCTTTAAAAGATTTGCGAGATTGGGCTGATTGGAAATATGACAACTAAAGTTGATGTAGTTATAAATGTATATGGAAAACCAAATCAGACATTATGTACTCTTAAAAGTTTGATGAAACATAGTGGTGAATATATAGATAAAATATATTTCATAGAAGAATTAAAACAACCATATGATGATAAAGTAGATTGGGTAAAATCGTATTTTGATAATATAATATCATACACTCCAAATAAATATGAATTTATGCCATCTCATATAAATATGGGAGATATTAAAGATGTTAATAATAGATATAATGCTAGATATCAATATGGTATTGAAAATTCTGATAAAAAACATATTTTTCTTACACATAATGATGTATTATATACTGATAATATAATTAAAAATATGCTTCAACTTGCAGATGATAATATTGCTGGTATTGGACAAATAGGAGTATGCTGGAATTGCCCTGCAAATAAAAAAAATCTTTGTAGTGGTGAGAGATTTTATGAGTATAATCCAACATATAATGACATTTTAAAACTATTACCATATGATAACATAATAGACGCATTAATAGATAAGGACAATCCTAAACCATTACCATCATGTCGGCTAAATGAATGGGCATGTCTTATTAATAGAAAAATAACAATGACTGAATGTGTACCAAAAGGAACTACTCCATTATTTGGGGTGTATGATATATTAGATGTAGGTATGGCGTGGTTCAAATCTTTACATTTAAAAGGGTATGAGTTTATAGATTATAGAACAGGATATATACACGGATATTGGGCTAATAATCAAGCAGGATATCCAAACCAATTAAATAGTAGATTATATAAAGAAGCTGAACAAACAGCAAAAGAATATTTTGAAAACAATTTTATATAAAAGGAAATAAATAGTATGTCAATATCTAAAACAGGAATATGGGATGGAGATACCCTAGATACACATCAACATTCTCCGAAAATAGCACAATTTTTATGTGAATATCTAGATAAAAATAAATTTACAGTTGATTTTGGAGCAGGACTTGGATATTATCTAAAAGAATTAGAAATTGCAGGATTTACAAAATTAATTGGGGTTGAAGGTACTCTTATAGAAAAATCCTTATTTGGGAATATGGTGGCAAAAGATTTAACTACACCATTAAATTTATATGTAAAAGGTAATGTAATATCACTAGAAGTATTTGAACACATTCCAAAAAAATACGAACAAGTATTTCTTGACACAATTACAAAACATTGTGATAATATTTTAGTAATGTCTGCTGCAATACCAAATCAATGTGGCAATGGACATGTTAATGAAGTAGAAAATGATTATGTTATAAAAGAAGTTACTAAAAGAGGATTTGAATTTATAGAATCTGATACTAAATGGATACGAAATAATGTAGATGATTCTTGTTGTTATTTTAGAAAATCATTATTAATATTTAGAAAGGTAAATTAATATGCCAGTAGATTTTAGACCTCCAATTGAAATGATAAATGTTATAGGTAATGCTGGATATGATGATTTTAGAGCAGGTGGTGAACAATTTTTAAATCATTTTATTAAATACGAATGTGTGACACCTGAAAGTTCCGTATTAGATGTTGGGTGCGGTATTGGGAGAATGGCAATACCATTTACAGACTATCTATCAGAAGCTGGAAGGTTCGAAGGTTTTGATGTTGATGATAAAGCTATAAAATGGTGTTCTGATAATATAACTCCACTATTCCCTAATTTTAAATTCCAATTATCTGAAGTTAATAATAAATTTTATAACCCAAACTTTCCAACAATTGCATCTGAATATGTATTTCCATATAATGACAACGAGTTTGATTTTGTATATCTAACATCTGTTTTTACACATATGCTACCTATAGATTTTGAGAATTATCTATCTGAAATTAGTAGAGTTTTAAACCCGAATGGTGTGTGTTTTATAACATATTTTTTAATTACTGAAGATTCTACAGCACTTATAAAAGCACGAAAGAGTACATTAAATTGTAAGTTCCCAGTAAAGGATTGTAATTGTTTAACTGCTAATCCTGAAATGCCAGAAGCAGCAATTGCATATCCCGTTGAATATATATTAGATACATATGCTAAAAACAATTTAACCTTAACACATCCAATATTTTTTGGACTCTGGTGTGGTAGGAAAAATTGCTTCGAGTATCAAGACGTAATTATTGCTAAAAAGAATTAATATATGATAACTAAATGTATAATATGTCAAACGCCATTTGAATTTGACCCCGTATATTGTTGTAGTGGTGAAGATTGTGGGTGTCAGGGTAAACCAATAGACCCACCTGTTTGTTCTAATGAATGCTATGAAAAAATGATAAACAAATGGAAAGAAGATACGAAAGGATTTTAATATGTTGTCATCTAATGAAAAATTAGTTAAATTTATGGAAATGAAACAGGATGTTATTTGGGATATATTTAAATAATTAAACAAGTATCAAATAAAATACTTCATAGCAAAAGATAAACGATTTTTATTAAAATTGAATCCTGATATTGCAGATGTTGTATGGAAACAAATTAAAAAGAATGCTTCTCTTGAAGAAGATAACTATGGATTAACATCTGATATGTGCGTATTTTGTGTTTTACATGAAGATGATAATCACAATCATGACTGTGATATATGTGCATATGGAAAAAATCATGGTATGTGTAATCAAGACACTTCAAATACATTTGAATTAATATTTGATACTATTTGTGAAGAACTTGATGCCATACTAATCCCAAAATGGTATATTAAGACAAATAAAAGTATAGATAAAATGTAGGAGATGAAATGCTACCAACATTTAAAGAATATAGTGGTGGTGGAAGTATACTTTCGGTACACACTACACCAGAAAATATTATTAATGAATGTAAACAACATAACTGCTCAGTAGAACTTATCAGAAATATGATTGATGATGGATTTGAAGT
>Ga0114951_10002023_pt1 | contig 23790 bp, 20 predicted proteins | sample AM7aDNAmetaG_FD_88677 | JGI IMG/M metagenome (GOLD analysis project Ga0114951, IMG submission 88677) | Freshwater microbial communities from Finland to study Microbial Dark Matter (Phase II) - AM7a DNA metaG | ecosystem: Environmental > Aquatic > Freshwater > Lake | place: Finland: Lake Alinen... | reverse complement strand
TTCTCTGATTTCGTTGTCAGTTAAACTCATTACGACATATATTTTAACATGGATGAAACGAAACAACTGTGTTGTTATTCACAGGGCGGCGATTAGGTCGAGGAGGGGTGTGAGGGGTTACTTTGTTTGGTCGATCCCGCGCCGGCAGGTTGACTTTCGCGGGACAAAACAAATCATTGGCGATGCCTATTATATACCAAGGAGATAAAATCCTGATAAAATCTTGTTCAAGAACTGATAAAATTTTGTTCAAGAACTGATAAAATTCTTACCATGTCTGACATGGTAACGAGGTTATATCATGTTGATAAGTGACAACCTTACCATGTCAGACATGGTAAGAAAGTCCTTTTAACATTCTCTACCAGTTGTTCCCTCACCTTTTCCCCTTCTTCTCCCCTGATCTTGGCTATCATTTTTACCACTTCAATCACATAAGTCGGCTCATTTCGCTGTCCACGATGTGGAATAGGTGCAACATAAGGACAATCAGTTTCCGACATTATTCGATCCAATGGAATGTATTTAATGATTTCATCGTAATTCCTGGCAAAGGTAATGACTCCGGTGAAGGAAAAGGTACAGCCCAAATCAAGAAACAACTTGGTTTCTTCCAACCCGCCGGCGTAGAAGTGAAGATTGGCCTTGACCTTGGCGCGTTCTTTTAGGATTTGATGGGCATCCAAATAAGCGTTTGGCCCAGACTTATCATTTCCATTGCGGATATGAAGCATTAGGGGCTTATTGGCAGAATTGGCAACATCGATCATAACTTCAAAAGCTTGGCGCTGTTTATCGATTGAATCCTGATCCAGATGAAAATAATCCAATCCGCTCTCGCCAATCGCCACAACCTTCGGGTCTTTAGCCAATTCCAAATATGAATTGAAATCAGCCTGTTCTCCCCTTGAAGTAAACTCTTTCCCACCTTCACCCAATTCCTGCAAATCATGGTGAGACTTGGAAGTATGAATGGGATGCAATCCGACCGCGGCATACATATTCTCGTGCGTGTGGGCTAATTCTATTGCCTTCTTGGAAGTATCGATCTGGGTGCCGACAGAGATCATTCCAACTCCCGCATCTTGGGCACGTTTGATGACTTCTTCCCTGTCGGGATCAAATCCTGAGAAATTAACGTGGCCGTGAATATCGTAATACTCCATAAGTTTGTCTGAATTGTTAGAGATTAGTTGCAAATTTTTAATTGACCTAATTTCTAAGTTCTAAGAAAGCACCAAACCCCAATTTCCAAAATTCTGACATTGGGGTTTGGGATTTTCTTAGGTCAATTAGAAATTAGGTTAATTAGAAATTCCCCAACTTACTTCCTCATGAACAACGGCTCCTTCGGCATTTCATTCTTCTCCGTCAAATTTATAATCTTGGCCGCGGTTTCCGGCATTATAGGTAGCAACATTGTGCCAATAATATTCAGACGTGCCAAAAGCTCCTTGATGTCAGCCTCGCCACCAGCTTTGTCAGTCTTGATTTTCTTGAAGGGTTGGCGTTCCTGAACAATCTTATCCGTATTGGAAATCAGCTCCCAGACGGCATTTGAAGCGGCTTGAATGTTGTATTCATCAAATCCGGCTCTGTATTTCTTCTGTAAATCTTTGATTTCGTTTGAATTCAAAAGAGTTTTTAGTATCTCCTCGTCAAACTTAATCCCATTGGCCTCAGCCATTTTCATCACCCGAGAAACAAGATTACCCAAACCGTTGGCCAGATGGGCGTTGAAAGCCTCCTTGAATTTGTCCATGGTAAACGGACTGTCCTCAAACGGAGCCAATTCGCGAGCAACATAATAGCGCAAAGCTTCTGTTCCATATTCTTTAACGACTTCCAGTGGATCAACGGTATTACCCAAAGATTTGGACATTTTGATGCCACCCTCGCCGGTCACGAAGCCGTCGATGATGATCTGCTTGGACGGCGAAATCTTGGCGGAGAGGAGCATGGCCTGCCACATGGCAGATTGTTGGCGAAGATTGTCCTTGCCGCAATATTGGACGACGCCGCCGGTTTCCAGCCAGAATTTCTTGAATTGTTTCTCATCATCAGGCCAACCGACTGCGGAGATATAGTTGACCAAAGCGTCGAACCAGACATACATGACCTGGGTCTCATCGCCTGGTACAGGAATACCCCACGGCATCTTGCTAGCCAAGCGGGAAATGCTGAAATCCTCGAGGCCTCTTTCGACGAAAGCCCTGATCTCATTCAAGCGCGTATTTGGGACGACGAATTTTTCCTGCTTTTCATAAAGATCCATGAGAGGTTTCTGGAATATGCTGAAGCGGAAGAAATAATTCTCTTCCTGGATAATCTCCAAATCTTGGAGAGGATGCAAAGGACATTTGCCGTCGACCAATTCCGAGTCAGTCTTTTCCAGTTCACAGCCGATGCAATACTTGACTGAATAATTCTTTTTGTAGATAAGACCGTTTTTGTTGACGATCTTCCAGAATTCCTGGGCGGCCATGACGTGGTGCTTGTCGGTCGTCCGAATGAAATTCACGTCCGGCATCAGGCCCAAGAGCGGCATTATCTCACGAAATTTTTGCGCGGTTTCGTCGACATATTTTTGTGGTTCCAAACCCAACTGTTTGGCTTTTTGGTAAATCTTGATGCCATGTTCATCGGTTCCGGTGTTAAAAAAGACTTCGAAACCATCAAGCTTTTTGGCTCGAGCAATGATGTCGGCCCTGATGAATTCCAAGGCGTGACCGATGTGCGGAATAGCGTTCACATACGGCAAAGTCGTGGTGATGTAAAAGGGTATTTTCATGTACAAATCAGTCTACAGCGAGAAGGTATTGAAGGCAACCTGTCGAAAACGAGATGTTGCAAATTCCTAATTACCTAATTTCTAATTACTAAGAAAGCACCAAACCCCAATTTCCAATATTTCGCCATTGGGACTTGGGATTTTTTTAGAAATTAGAAATTAGGTAATTAGAAATTCTCATTCTTTCCCACCATCGCCCTCTCCGCCACTTCGGCCTTCTTGTACTTCTCAATATCCTTGACGTATTCCATGAAGGCCGCGGAAAGCGGAACGGCGATAAGGGCGCCGAGGACGCCGGCCAGCTTGGCACCAATCACCAAAGCCAAGATAACCACGATCGGAGAGATACCGACGACTTTCTTCACGACCAGCGGATAGAAGATCTGGCTTTCAAATTGATAGATGATGAGATAGAGGCCCAAAAGCAGGAAACCGGTGCCGATGCCGCGATCGGAGAAAGCCAGGAGAATGGCGGGAATCGAGGAAATGACCGGTCCGAAAACGGGGATAATTTCGAACATGCCGGCGAAGACGGCCAACATCAAAGGGTGAGGTATGCCTACGATGATCAAGACCAGATAGACCAAGAGGCCGACAACGATACCCAAGATCACCTGGCCTTGGAGCCAGAGAGCCATCTTGCGTTGGGAGCGCTTCCAGAGATCGATGATATATTCGTGATGCCTGACCGGAGCGACAATGCGCAGGAAATCCCCCACTCCATCTGATTGGACGGCCAGATAGAAAGAAAGAACGAGTATGAGAATGAAAGAAAGAACACCACCAAAGACGACGCTGGCAGTCTTGAAAGCACCGGCGCTGGAGCCGACAATGAAAGACTGGAGGCTGGAGATGAATTCGGAGACCGAAATGGTGTGTTGGGATACGGCTAATGAAGCGATTGTGTTATTGCCTCCTATAGAGGAGATCGGGCTCCAAAGATCTTCGATAGTAATAGTGCTGGGCAAATCGGCCAGGAAACTGACCGAATCGTTGACGACCAGAGGCACGAAGAATATCAGTATGCCGGCCAAAACAGCGGCGATCAGAACATAAATGATGACCACGGAAATGATCCGATGGATCCTCATCCGGCCCATCCGGCGGATGACCGGCTCGGCGGCCGAGGCGATGACGATGGCGGCCATGATGACCAGAACGACGTCGGAGATGTAGTAGAGCAGCAAAAGCAGGACGGCGATCGCAAAAAATCTGACGATAGTGCCGGTATTCACGATGATGTTGGCGCTGTGAGAGGAGTCGGACATGGGTATATTATAACATTGTGTGTCATTCCCGCGAAAGCGGGAATCCAGGATATCACCAATGACAAAATCCAAATGACAAATTTCCAATCAAATCCAAAGCTCAAATGTCAAAATTTGGATTTTGAGCTTTGACATTGATTTGTCATTAGAAATTTGTCATTTGTCATTCAACACTGGATTCCCGCCTTCGCGGGAATGACAACCAAATCACCTTATTTGAACCTAAAATACTCTCTCACTTCTTCACTGTCTTTAAACCTCCCCACCACCGCCAGATTCAGCCCTTCATTGACGAATATTTCCTTGGCTAATTTTTGGACATCCTTGGCAGTCACAGCATTGATCTTGGCGATGATATCCGCCGGAGACTCGATCTTACCCCTGATCACCTCCTGATCGCCGCAAAACATCGCTCTGGCATCGGAAGTCTCCAGACCAAGCATGGTCGTTCCGGCGATGTAATCTTTGACTTTTTTGAGTTCAGCATCACTGACCGATTCGTTCTTCAAACGTTCACATTCAAGAATAATGTTCTTGATACCGATTTCGATACGCGTATTGTCCAAACCAGCGGAAATGGCAAAGAAACCGTGATCAGTGAAGGCATTGTGTTCAGCCTTGATGTAATAGCAGATGCCGAGCTCGTCACGCATTTTGGAAAAGAGTCGGGAGCTCATGCCATGGCCGAGAATTGTGGCAAGGACATCCATAGTGGGAATTCTTTTGTCATGTACGGAAAATGTCCTCTGACCGATGACGATATGGGCCTGATCAGTCTCTTTGGCTTCGATCTTGATCTGCGGAGATTTTTGTGATTCTTTGACTTTAAGTTTTGAAGATTTTGCTGCGTCAGGAATCACTGAGAAGACTTTGCTGATCTTTTTCAAAACTTCCTTTTCATCAAATGATCCGGCAATCATGACAACCGTCGCCTTGGCAACATAATTCGCATTGCGGTAGGTCAAAAGCTGTTCACGGGTAAAAGCGCGGACATTCTCCTCGGTTCCGGCAATATTCCAACCAACCGGCTGATCGCCATAAATAAGTTCCATGATAACGTCCTGGACATGCTGTTGAGGCAGATCCTTGTACATCCGGATCTCTTCGACGATCACGCCTTTTTCTTTCTGCATTTCATTCTGGTCAAAAAGAGGGTTCAAATAGAGATCGGAGACGACATCGATGATCTTGTCGAGATGGCGGGCGTCGGCTTTGGCGTAATAGCCGGTGCATTCCTGGCCGGTGAAGGCGTTGTAATTGGCGCCGATGGAGTCGAGCTCGCGGGAGATGTCGCTGGCCTTCGGCCGTCTCGGCGTTCCCTTGAAGAGCATATGCTCGAGGAAATGCGAAAGGCCGTTGTCCTTTTTTGACTCATATTTGGACCCAGCTTCGACCATGGCAAGGATCGTCACCGACGGATTGTCGGCCATAGGAATAGTTACGATTCTGAGGCCATTTAATAATACACTTTGGTTGAATTTCATAGAGTCACTGTATCATAACCAAACGCAATTGAGAATTGGTTCAGGCTATTTCGAGCTTCCTCTCGAGGCGTTTGATGCGGGTTGAGTGATCTTTGAAGACTGCACTCTCAACATTGTCCATCTTAACTTCCAGACGATCAACTTTGACTTCGAGGATGTCAAAGCGTTTATCTACGGCATCAAATCGTTCATCCATTTCTTGACGTAATTCTCTGAATTGATGACTATTTTCATCGAAACCCTTCTTGACCATTAATGCCAGCTCTTCCAATGTAATTTTAGGAGTATTATTCATGATGAATATTATTAATATTAATAATGTCTGAGTTCTAACATTTTTTTGGTTCCTTGAGGATTTTATCAAACCATCTATCCATCATTGCGAAACCATCCTCAAGTAGCTTGGCAATGTCCTCTGTTGTAACCTTCGGTTTTTGTTTTTTGGATTTATCCTTCATATACTTGATTTTTATTCTAATAATATTTGGCTTACGAACTACAAATTTGGCAGGTTGTCACATATTTTACTCCTCAATTTTAATCGCACAACTTCCGCTCAAATAAAAAATGTTTCGCAGTGGTGTTTTTCATCATTACGAAACATTTTTATCAATCAAATCAAATAATTTTTTATCCTGATCAGCTTTCAATTTTTCTTTGAAGAAAATCGATCAAATCAGCCTCACTGACTCTTTCCTGTTGGCCTGAATCTCTGTCTCTAATCGTAACGCCTTTACCTTCTTCAATGGTTTCAAAATCGATAGTGACACAGAATGGCGTGCCGATCTCATCCTGGCGGCGGTAGCGCTTGCCGATGTTGCCGTTGTCGTCGAACTTAACTTTGCTTGAACCGTATACCTTCCTTAGAGACATATATATTTCCCTGGCTTTATTTATCAATTCAGGCTTATTGCGCAACAATGGAAAAACCGCAACCTTCACCGGAGCCATATTTGGGGCAAATCGAAGCACAATGCGCTTTTCCCCGTTCATTTCATCCTCATGATAAGCCTCGCACAAAAGCATCAACATAGTCCGATCAACCCCGACTGAAGTCTCAATGACATGGGGAATGTATTTTGTCTTTGTTTCTTCGTCGTAGGCCGACAGATCCACACCGGAAAACTTTTGATGCTGAGTCAGGTCGTAATCGCCGCGATAATGGATACCTTCAAGTTCTTCTGTCCCAAACGGAAATTCATATTGAATGTCCCAAGCGTCCTTGGCGTAGAAAACCAAATTATCATGGCGTTTCCAGTGCAATTTGTCTTTATTGACACCTAACTTCTGATAATAGGCCATTCGTTCGGTTCTCCATTCTTCATAAACCCTCAAGGCTTCACGAGGATGAATAAAATATTGCATTTCCATTTGTTCAAATTCCCGCTTGCGAAAAAGAAACTGTCTCGGACTGATCTCGTTTCGAAATGCCTTGCCGACCTGCGCTATGCCGAACGGTATCGAGTAAAAACCGGTATCAAGAATATTTTTATAATTAATGTATATACCCTGAGCTGTTTCTCCGCGCAAATAAACATCTTGATCGTCTTCTTCAAATTTGCCGAGTGTGGAAGTGGCCAGCAGGTTTTTTGCCCGTACCAAGCCAAATTTTTTTTCTCCACATACGGGGCATTTCAATCTTTCTCGATTCGCGTCAAAAATTTCATTTATTTGTGTTTCTGTCATCTTCTCATCAGCTTTGATTCCGATCGCTTCCAGTAAATGATCCGCGCGCTGTTTGGAATGACAGGAATTGCATACAACCAAAGGATCAGAAAATCCTGTAGTGTGACCGCTGGCTTCCCAAACTCTGGATGCCGTAAATATGCTCGAATCAAGCAAAGCGATATTTTCATGGTCTTTCATGGTGGATGTCCATGTATCAACGACATTTCTGCGTAATTCGACTCCGTAAGGTCCAAAGTCATATGTACCGGCAAAACCACCATAGATTTCGGACCCGGCAAACACAAAGCCGCGTCTTTTGCAGAGAGCGACTATTGAATCCAAAACATCGGATTTTTTATTCATGCGGGCATTGTATATAAATTATCAACTAATTGCCAGTGACTATCTCATACCCCTGCATGAAAGAAGGATCCGTGCTGAACCTGGTGGTCAGAGCGCCTTGCTGACTGCTGAGCGATGTGCCGGTAAAGCTATCGGTCGCCGACAAGGAAGCTGGATTGACCAGAGTCGGAGATTGGCCGGTCTGGGTGATGCTCGGAAAAAAGGAGATCTGGAAAGCAACCTCCCGACGCTTGGAGGACTTGAGGGTATAGGCGGAAACGTTTCCGACATTCCAGGTCACCAGACCGCTGTTCTGGTCATAGCTCACGTCTTCGGAAGCGGGACTGACGGAATTCAACCATTTGACGTAAGGCGGCAAAGTCGCCGTCACGACAGCCCCGCCGACGGCGCTCGAGGCATTGTCGACGTCCCAGATCACCGTGTAAGTCGTAGCTTGATCGACTCTGGGCGGTATCGGACCGCTGTTGGTGAACGGACCGCTAGTATGGACTAGGCGTCCGGACAAAGCGACGTTGGAGGAGATCTTGATGTTCCTGGCCACGGCCGCCGTAACGCTCTGCGAGACGTTGGTCTCCTGCGTCCGGTTGCCGGAGACGCTAGCGACCATGGAGACGACCGGATTGACGATGGTATTCGCCGACGTGCCGTTGTCTCGCGGAACTATCGAGAAAGTCACCGCGCCCCCTTCCCCGGCCGAAACCGAGGCGAACTCAGAATTGGTCTGTCGGCTCCAGGTGATGGTGTTGTTGGCAGAATCAAAATAGCCGCTGTCGGGCGTGACCGAGGCCCGATCGTAGGCCGTGCCGGAAAGTTTGACGGAAATCTGCATATTGGAGACTGAAACCGGCAGATTGTTGAGCCAGGAAATGATGATTCTTTGGCTCTGGCCAAATTGGCCGATGTGATCACTGGCGGTCTGATCGCTGTCAACGGCGATGCTCAATGAAATGAACGGTTTCTGAATGATGATATCCTGCTCAATCGAGGTAAATTGCGTACCTATGACTTTCGGATTGTCAGAGCTCTTAGTCCCCACGGCAAAATGAAAGGCCCGATTGTCGCTGTCTTCGCCTGTCAAAGAGCCGTGGATCGTGATGGTCTTTTGTCCGCCAGCCGGCAGATCGCCGATGCTCCAGGTTGCGTTGTCGCCGACGGACGGAGCCGACGAAGAGATGAATTTGTAACCGAAAGGAAAATCTCCTTTGAGCAGGACATTTTTGAGGATCTGCTGGGAATTGGACTTGAGGCTGACTTTCAGGTCAAATTCCTGGCCTGAGGCGATCTCCTTGTAGGTCGAAACGGCCAAGCTCACCGGCGCGGAGCCGAGAAGAATGTCATAGGATTTGCTCTTGGTGAAGACTGCAGTCGATCCTTTGACGTTGTAGGTCATGGAGACGACGATCTGTTTCTGGAGATTTTCCTCGCCGTAAATGATGGCGGAGACGGTGTCCTTCACAGACTGACCGGCGGTCATATTGCCGATGAATTTGTGGTAGGTTTTCAAAGGTTGGCCGGGGTCGGCGGAGTCGATCGAGCCGGCCGGAAAGGAAACTGTGAGATCAGCGAGCTGAAGCTCAATGTTGTTCTTGTTGGTGGCAACGATATCAAAAGAAACCGGTGTCCCCCCGGCCACCGAGACTGGTCCGCTGATCTGGATGCTGATATTGTCTCCGGAAATGATGTTGGAACCATTCAGGAAAAGATAGGCGCCGAAACCGAGAGCGGCCAAGCAAAAGATGGCCGAGACAATAAATAATTTTGTGAAAAAAGACATTTTGTGGTGCTCTTGGTATTGCTCGTTGAGGTCAAATCCTGGCTTTGACTCCAATACGGGCAATCTATCCCACTCAGTTTTCAATTCACTTCCCTGTCCTGTTTCTGACTGAAGCTTGCGACGAGTGCGCACATCTGGGGCCGTACGCGAGTAGAGCGATTTCTTGAGCTCATCAATGTAGGAATTGTCTTCAGAAAGAGGCACGCACATTATTATAACACTTAATATGAGAGGTGCGTAATCCGGCTTTTTGCAACCCCCCGCGGCTTTTTTAATCCCTCCGACTTTGCTTCCAATATACCGGCATTTTCACAAAGGCTTCGCTCCACGGATTCACTCAGCCTTTGGAAAATGCAGCGGTACATTGGTCGCAAATTATCGTCGGGCTTAAAAAAGCCGCGAGGAGTTGCAAAACCATTACAAATGCGATTCTTTCAAAGCCCTATTAATATGCCGGTTGATTTCCGCTCTCTTTGAATTCAATTCATTGATGAGCTCAAGAGAAAGGTTGTCAGATTTCAATTCAACCTCTGAATTCAAAGCGTCGCTGACATAACCAAGACGATATAGGATCCTAAGGACCATAAAGGATTCCAGCGTCTTCAGTTGCTCGTCATCAAATCCAGTCGTGCTCCTTATAAAATTCGCAAATGATTCAATACACTGGAATAATTCCGAATGAGCTTGCTCGCCTTGCAGGAGGCGGCGCAAGATCAATGAAACAGGCGCAATAATTGCCAGTGATGATTTCTTCTTTTCCGGAGAAACATCATCATCGACTTTCCATTCCTGTGCACCAACCAGACGCCAATATTCCTTACCTTTGACCAGAGAGAAAATGCCGAATGAATAATTCTGGGTCTGATACCTTAATTTTGATTTTTCCAGCCGGATACCCTGCGCCACCGCCCTGACCAATCCAAAATCACGGGTGAAAATAGACAAGGTCTTCCCCGCTTCGCCATAAGCGCGGGAATCAATAATCAGACCGGGGGTTGTTTGGATGTCGTACATTTGTTTAATCAAGAAAGTCCCTTTATTGTCATTCCCGCGAAAGCGGGAATGACAAACCAAATATTTGGTCTTAATAGAGTTTAAACTCATCCCCAAACTTGATCTCCACCAACCCCGTCGTTTTCTTGATCAGCTTTTCATTCTTGGAAATAAGTTCTTTCAGATCTGTTGTAGCCATTAGGTTTGCAGAATCGCCGACAGATAAGCCTTTTTCTTTGCGCATATCCTGAATCTTCCGCAGAAGTTCCCTGACCTGACCCTCCTCTATGAGTTCCGGCGTCATTGTCGTGTCCAATTCTACTTCAGTCTTGATATCCGAATCAAACGAAACTTCTTTTACATTAACTTCATCTTTAATGAGATCAATGAGATGTTGATTCAATGTTAGTACTGCGGTTGTGGTATTCAACGATATCAGCGGTTGCCTAACATTAATTTTCGCCATCATCCTGGCCTCAAGGCCCTTTGAGGACAGTTCACGCACAACCTTCATTGATTCTATTAATTCTGAATCAACTTTGCCTGAAACTGGCCAATCTTCCAAATGAACGCTGTCCAATTCGCCGCCGGCTTCGCGATACAATTCTTCGGCAAAGAAAGGGGCGAACGGCGCCATTATTTTGGCGAGTGTTATCAGAACATAGCGCGTGGTCGATAACGCTTCATTTTTATCTTTTCCATTCTCTTTGAATCGGTCGCGGGAACGACGAAGATACCATTGCGACAGATCGGCAATAAAATCGCGGATCGCCCGAGTTGGTTCGAGGAATTTGTATTCATCAAGTTTGGTCGTGACTTCTTTATTGAGTTCATTCAAGAGAGAAATGATCCACTTATCCAGAATATTTTTGCTGGCAGGGATTGGGAGTGGCCTGGCCTTATTTTCGCCGGCGTAGAGTTTGTAGAATGAAAGGACATTTGAGACTAGGTTGAAGACTTTCTTGACTATCTCATCGACGGTCTTCTCGTCAAAATTCTTGGATTCGCCTGGTTGGTTGATCGAATACATCCAGAATCTGGCGGCGTCAGCGCCATATTTTTCCATTATGTCGAATGGATTGACGATATTCCCTATCGACTTGGACATCTTCTTGCCTTCAGGATCGAGGATGTGGCCAAGACAAATGACATTCTTGTAAGCCGGACCTTTGCCCATGAGCGTACCGATGGCGTGCAGTGTATAGAACCAACCGCGAGTCTGGTCGATGGCCTCGGAAATAAAATCGGCCGGAAAACCGACTTTGTCGATATATTCCTTATTCTCAAAAGGATAGTGATCCTGGGCAAATGGCATGGCTCCGGAATCGAACCAGACGTCCATGACTTCCTTGATTCTTTTCATTTTTCCGCCGCATTCGCAATCCAAAGTCACCTGATCGATATTCGGACGATGAAGGTCAAGCTCGTATTCAGAGTTGCGCGGAAGGATCTTATATTCAAGAGGTTTGATTTCCGCCTTTTCTAAATACACTTCACCTTTTGGTTTAGCCACTAAGGATTGATCGATATCGTGTCCTTGAGCGGCTGCGCTCATCATCCAAAGAGGACCCGCGTGACTGATGATAAGAATATTTTTGCCCTGATATTTCGATTCAGTTTCCTCCAAGAATCTTCCCATACGCCTTTTTTGATCATAACGATTTTCAACACCCTTCTTGTTACCCGTAAAATAGTCTCTACGGTTTTCATATAATCCGCTTAAATCCGCTTCCGTCGATCCTTCAAAATCCCCCATACCCATTTCACGGAGACGATCATCATAAATAATCTGGCCTTTGTCATAACCTATAACATCAGAAAAGATTTCTGCCGTTTCTTTCGTCCTAAGGATCGGCGATGAAAATACTAGATCAATCTTATGCTTTAATCCCTCGGCACTTTCTTTGACTTTAGTTTTTCCAAGTTCAGTCAAATGAAAAGATTTTGACATATCTGAATTCAAAATATCGCGAACATTATTCTCCGCCTCGCCATGCCTCATCACCCAATATTTATTCTTCGGCTTTTTGCTTATCTCCTCCACAGAACCGACAACTTTCCTTTTATTGCATTTCTCGCACAACCAAATAGGCAGAGGTGTGCCCCAATAGCGCTCACGGGAGATGGCCCAGTCCTTGATCTCCGAAAGCCATTCGCCAAAGCGGCCGTCTTTGATATATTCAGGCTCCCAGTTAATACTTTTATTACCCTTTACCAAATCATTCCTAAGAGCTGACATCTTGATATACCAAGAGTCGCGGGCGTAATAAATGAGTGGTGTCTTGCAGCGCCAACAATGAGGATAAGTATGCTTGTACCATTCCTGACTAAAGAAAAGATTGCGCTTTTTCAAATCCTCGATGATATCGACATCCAAAGTCGGTTTACCCTTGTCATCTTTTTCTTTGACAAAGCGGCTGGACAAATAGCCCATATTTTGTTTAAATGTCCCGTCTTCATTGACTAGATGAACCTTAGGAAGTCCAACAGCTGTTCCCAATTCAAAATCTTCTTGGCCGTACATGACAGCCGTGTGAACTATTCCCGTTCCATCCTCGGTCGTCACGAAATCGGCGGCATAGACTTTGAAGGCATTTTTTAATCGTGGTCTTTCGGTTTCCGAGATGCTTTCTTTTAGATATGGGAATAGTGGCTCGTATTCCAAATCGACAAGGTTTCTGCCTGTAAACTGATAGCCCATGTTAGGATCTTCAAGATTAAGATGCTTAGCTCGATCAACAGCAGCAATATGATACTCCCCATGAATTTGATAAGCTCTATACGACATATCTAAATTAACAGCGAGCGCAACATTCCCTGGTAAAGTCCACGGTGTCGTCGTCCAGGCAAGTAAATAGACATCGCCTTTAATGCCAATCGTCTCAGGATTTTTAACCTTAAATTTAATCGTCAACGACAAATCCTTAACATCCTGATACCCCTGCGCCAATTCATGCGAAGAAAGTCCAGTACCACATCTCGGGCACCACGGCACAACTTTATAGTCTTTATAAAGAAGCTTCTTCTCCTCAACGGTCTTCACAATATTCCAAATCGATTCGATGTAATCAGGCTTGTAGGTAATATACGGATCTTTGAGATCAACCCAATAACCCATCCGAGCCGTGAAGTCTTCCCATTCATGGACATATTTCCAGACGCTTTCCTTGCACCTGTCGTTGAATTTGCCAATGCCGTATTCTTCGATATCTTTTTTGACCTTTAGGCCTAGCTCCTTTTCAACCTGCAATTCAACCGGCAAGCCATGGGTATCCCAACCGCCTTTGCGACGGACATGGAAACCTTGCATGGTCTTGTAGCGAGGAATGGCATCCTTGAAAGCCCGGGCTTCGAGATGATGGATGCCGGGATGGCCGTTGGCGGTCGGAGGTCCTTCGTAGAAGATGAATTCGCCTTTTGGTGATCTCTTCTCCAAACTCTTCTCGAATATCCCCTTCTCTTTCCAATAAGCCAAAATCCGCTCCTCGCGCTCGGCGTGGAGGCTCTTTGTCGTTACTTTTGGTTTGTCCTGATTTTCAGCTTCGGCCATTTGTTTAATATATCAGTTTTTATGATCTGTGGCATTGATAATGCTTACATCTTTTCCGGCACCCCGATACCCAATAGGTTCAAACCATTTTTAATGGTAATCGAAACCGCTTTGGTCAATGCCACTTTGTAGAGTGAATCTGGATCCTTCTCATCAACAATCTTTCCTTGACCGTACCAAGAATTGAAAGCGCCGGCTAATTCCGTCAAATATGTAACTATAAGATGCGGCGCATATTCCTTCCCCGCCCTTTCGACAACCTCAGGAAAACGTACGATCAATTTCTCAACCAGATTTGGTTTGTGATCTTGAGGAACTTTGAACTCTATCGGCTTATTGGAATCGATAATCCCAAAAGATGCAGCTTTTTCCAAAATAGATTTGGCGCGAACGTAAGTGTATTGGAGATATGGACCGGAATCACCCTCGAAAGAGATCGACTTGTCGAAATCGAAGATAATATCGCCGCCGATCGCTTGGCGCAGAATGGAATACTTGATAGCACCGATCGTGACCATGTCGGACATGGTCTCGTCCACATTTCGATCTTTAACCTTCTCGAGAACAAGCGCCTTGACGTCATTGATCAGGCTTACCGCAGTGATCACTTCCCCCGTCCTTGAGGACATCTTACCGCTCGGCAGTCGAAGCATCCCGTGGCCGATATGAAGAGTTTTCCCCGCCAATTCCGGAAAAATTAGTTTCATGGCTTCAAGCAAGACATTGAAGTAATCGTTGATCTCATTGCCGGTAAGAACGATCGACTTTTCATAAGGATATTTGTCATGCTTGATCTTCACCAAACCAAGCTCTTTGGCCTCGTAGGTCGGCAGACCGTTTGAATTGACAAAAACTCTTGTATGGAGTTTTGGATTGACTTTCTGTGCCTCAAAAACGACAGCGCCATCGCTTTTTTCAAAGACTTTTCCTAAATTATCCTCAACCATTTGTTTGCCATAGCCTGCGACTTCGCTTTCAGAGAAGAAATAGTCGAACTTCATTCCCAAAGCTTCATATCGCTTGGCGAAGAATTCCAAGGACTTTTTCTTGCCGATCTCATAGACTTCATTGATGGCCTTGTCGCTTTTCTCATAAAGTTTCTTGTTGACCTCTTCAACGGACTTTTTGAAATCCGTGTCAGCGTCATAGAGTTTATTACCGGCGACATAATCAACACCCAAAGCTAATCCGTTTAAATCAGACTCCGTGTGTATATCCTTCTTTTTATAAAGAAAATGCGCCACAGCCTTTGCGACATGCAATCCCACGTCGCCTTGATAACAAGCTCTTTTGACCTCTGCGCCATTGGCTTCGACGATCCTGGAAACAGATTCGCCGATCGTGTTGCTCATCAAGTGGCCAACGTGGAATTCCTTGAAAGGATTTGGATCAGTAAATTCGATTATCGTCTTTTGCTTTTTAAGATTATTGTTTGAGCCAAATTTATCCCCTTCCTTCAGGGCTCTTTTGATATTTTCCGCGAAATATTCCGCCTTCAAGAAGAAATTGATGAATCCCGGACCAGCAATCTCCACTTTTTCTACGAATTTCGGCTGGATCTTCTTGAATTCAATGACGATCTTTTCTGCCAGTGCTTTCGGAGAGATTCCAAGCGGTTTGGCATTGAGCATCGCTGAATTGCTAGAAAAATCCCCATATTCAGGGTTTTCGGGATAGTTAAGTTTCGGCTGTTCTTCAATCCCACATATCTGAGCGGCCTTCATCAAAGAATCCAACAATTCTTGTTTCATTGGCCCATTCTAGCAAAAACGCGTATTTTTCTCTCATTGACAAATAATAACTCATAGGATACTGTCACTAAAGACGCTTTTTTGTTTTGGGGAAAAGTGCTCCTCGCCCTCCAAGGAGTAGAGCACCTGGTAGCTTCCGTTGCAGGCAGAGCGGAAGCTACCTACCCACCCTCTCATTACCCATTGACACATACCATGGTGTCTGGGTCGTGGGAGGGTTTTTTCCTTGAGGTCTCCTTAGGCCCGCCGAAACTCATCAGAGCGAAGGGGGCTCCTCAAGGAAGAGTACAAAAAAAGCCCGACACCATCTGCATGTATGTCGGGCAAGGAACTCATACAGTAACCGGACAAACGCCATTACTCGCATCGTATGCGCCCGTCCATCCATGAAATATCCTACTCTCCTCTCAAAATCTTGTCAATGCTTTTGGCGATGTTCTTGAAATCTTTCTCTTTTCTTCCCCGAGTCGTCTCGGCGGCAGTGCCCAGTCGGATGCCGGAAGGATCCGCCGGCGGTCTCTGGTCAAAAGGTATAGCGTTCTTATTGACAATAATTCCGGACTTTTCCAATCTATCACTAGCTTCTTTTCCGGCGACTCCACCGGCGCCTTTTTCATTCTTCTTGCCGTCATTCCAAGTGTCCATAAGGATCAAATGCGTATCAGTTCCTCCGGAAATCAAACGCCAGCCGAGATTCTTTAATTCAGCGGCTAATACGGAAGCGTTTTTGACTATTTGTTTGGCATATTTCTTGAATACCGGACTGGCCGCTTCCTTCAAAGCCACCGCCACCGCGGCAATCTGATTGATATGCGGACCGCCTTGCAAGCCGGGAAAAACAGCCTTGTCTATTTTCTTGTCCAATTCTCTAGCGTCCTTCCTGACGAAAATCAAAGCCGCCCGCGGACCACGAAGAGTCTTGTGAGTAGTCGTTGTAACGACATCAGCGTAAGCGAATGGCGAAGGATAGACTTCTCCGGCCACCAAACCGGCGATATGCGACATGTCGACCATCATTATGGACTGGGCCGAATCGGCAACTTCGCGCATCCGCTTCCAATCGATCGTCCTCGGATAGGCCGTAAAACCGGAAACGATGATGGCCGGCTTTTCCTTCATGGCGATCTCGCGCAACTTGTCATAATTCAAAGTCTCTGAAACCGGATCAAGCTCATAAGGAACCTGTGTCCAGAATTTCCCCGTTGCCGAGACTTTGTGGCCGTGAGTGAGGTGACCGCCATGCGCCAGTGACAGGCCCATTATTTTGGGTAATTGGGGGTTAGAATTTGGAATTTGGAATTTGGAATTTGGAAGATTTGAAACTGAAAATTTGAGATCGCTGGTTATTGGTGTTTGGTTATTGATTATTGGTGTAATACTACCGATTAAACCCACGTACACTGCCAAGTTTGCCGGCGAACCCGACAAGGCTTGGACATTAACATGCCATTCTTTGGGATCCAATTTGAATAGTTTAAGAGCGCGTTCTTGGCAAAGCATCTCTATCTTGTCAGTAATTTCATTGCCACCATAATAGCGCTTGCCAGGATAGCCTTCGGCGTACTTGTTGGTCAATTCGGAGCCCAGAGCCTCCAATACATCCTTGGAGACATAGTTCTCCGAAGCGATCAAGTTTATGACCTTCTTCTGCCTTTTCTTCTCGGTTTCTATTAGTTTTTTGATTTGTGGGTCTTTCATGGCCATATGGTATCACTATTGGAAAAATAAAAAAGGGCCCGTCCACAATCGTGGCGGGTCCTGAGCATCATATACCTGATCTGATCTAACGAACTATTTACTAGACTAACTCCATATGGATAATATTGCAATACAAGTCGAAGTTGAACAGATTAAAAAAAGGGCCCGGCACTGTCCCGTGTCGGGTCCTTGGTTCTGCGGTCTGTACTATCCTGCACTTTTCGTCAACAACTCCTACCAAGCAAAAGCTTAACTCTCAATACGGATTAACGCAAGGGATTTATCCACCATGTCAGACATGGTAATAGATTTGCCAAAATAAACATCGGCATGTAGGCTGTGGCAAGAATAGTCATTGCACTTCAAATAATGTAAGATATCGATATGAAAACTTTCAAAGAACGAACTCCGGATACTCAATACAGAAATGTCCTGAAGCTCATCATGGAGACAGGCACCGAGGTCAAACCGATTCAAGGCGAAAAGTCCAAGATGGTCGTCGGCGCTCAGATGCGATTCAATCTCGATAACGGATTCCCTCTCATAACCGAAAGAGACCTTTCCAAGCTCATGAATGGCGCCCTGGCCGAACACTTTGCTTTCCTCCACGGTGCCCATACTCAAACTGAACTTGAGAAATGGGGCAATAAATGGTGGAGCCGCTGGGTCACAGCCGAAAGATGCGCCATCTTTGGTTTTCCACAAGGAGAACTTGGCCCGGGATCATATGGTCCAGCATGGACCGCCTTCCCTACAGCCGAAGGTAAACCCTTCAATCAGATCACTGAGGTAATGCAACAGCTCAAGGAAATGCCTTTTTTGAGAACCCATTGGATTTCAAATTGGATTCCTCAGTACACGATCCAACATTCGAAGTTGAAGCGCAAAGTCGTCGTCGCTCCTTGCCACGGCAACTTACACATCTTTGCCTATCCGGAAACCAAGGAAATCTCGGTACACCATATTCAGAGAAGCGGTGATATGCCCGTTGGAGTAGCCTTCAACCTCATACAGTACGCCGCATTCACTCTCATGGTCGCCCAAATCATGGGCTACAAAGCCAAAGAGTTGGTCTACACCGTCTCTGATGCCCATATCTATGAGGGTCAATACGAATTGGTCAAGGAATTGCTCGCCCGCGAGCCTCGAGCCTTCCCGACGGTCACCTTGGATCCGTCGATTACGGACATCATGGATTTCCGGCCGGAGCACTTCACTCTGACCGATTACAATCCTCATGAAGCTATGAAGATTCCAACTCCGGTCTAAGATTATGAAAAAGAATTCTTTCGTTGACACGAACAATTCCGTCTCACGACCGGACGGCAAATATGCCCGAGTGATCAATGAGATCGCCGAGCATGGCGTCTGTCCGTTCTGTGAAGAAAATCTTTCCAAGTATCACAAAAATCCTGTGGAAGAACGGAAGTTTTGGTGGGTAACGGACAATATGTATCCGTACACACCAACCCTTCATCATCGTCTTATCATTCACAAGAAGCATATCGAGCATTATTCGGAGCTATCTAGTGAAGCCAAAGCCGAACTCGATCAAATATTCCAAGATGAAATGACGAAGCAAAACATCGATGGTGGCGCCCTGGTCATGCGTTTCGGTACGACGAAATATACCGGCGCTTCAGTGATCCATCTGCATTGTCATATTGTCCAATCCAACCCCGACGACCGATCATATGACAAGTCCAAAGGAGTCATCATGCGCATCGGTTAGATTCTACTATGCAACCAAAACAACCTCGACCCCAAAATGGTCGAGGATTTTTTCTGCATCGAGAAGAGAGTAACCTTTTGAATAGTAGACAATTTTAACACCAGCTGTTCCAATTAATCTAGCGCAGTTTGGACAAGGAAAAGTCGTTGAATACAAAGCGGTTCCCTTCAGACTTTTACCATCCTTGGCCGCTTTGGCGATAATTTCCGCTTCGGCATGAATAGATGTGTAAATATCCTGGTGTTCCCCGGCATTGAAGTTGCCACGGGGATCGCCATTCATAGCTAGATCCAAATCCGTTGGCAAATGATGGTTATGGGATGAATAAATTACTTTCTTGTTCTTCAAGACCAGGGCACCGATCTGTCTCCACCAATCGGCACTTTTTTGGGCTTCAACAAAGGCTTTATCAATCATCTTCTTATGAAAAACTGACTTGGTTATTTTCCAATCCGGTGATATCTCAAATTCCTTAAAGGTGATGATTTTGTTCCATCGCAAAAAAGTTGGGATGTATTTAACTTTCACGTTCTTGAAATATTTCTCCGCCAATTCATGGCAGACTTCGTCATCAGGCATAATGACACTTTTATAATTCAAGGAATTGAGGTCCTTTGAATTCAGCGCTTGAATCGTTCGCTTTGGTAGCAAAACTTTCAAAGCCTCGACAAGAACTTCCGGTTCAATAGTGCGAACATCACGAGTCAAATGAACATTCTTGCTTATCAATTCAGAGCTAAATATAAAAATATCACCTTGATTGGCCTTGAAGAAATCCAAATAGCCTTTGTGCAGAACCGGAACAAAAGCGATTACGGCTTGGCTTTGAATTCGCATCATCTTTTTTGTCTAATATTCTCCAGAAATTCTCCAGTTAATCTCGTGACTTCCTTGGCCAGCTTTTCAGCACCTTCAATGGTCAAATTTCGAATGCGAGCCGAAGTCGTTGTCGTCGCTTGTGGCGGCAAAGTGACGATCTTGCCACAAAACGGCGTGTACTCCTGGGCCATGCTCCGAGTAAAATCAGTTGTGGATTTGGATACGACCAAAACATTTGGCTGAACCAGCTTGATCAAATCGCCAATACCGTGACTCGCCTCCCTCAAAGTAACAATGTCGACATGGCGCAAATGAGCCAGCATTTTTAATCGTTCCTCTTGCGGAACAATCGGCCGCTCCGGACCTTTGCGCTTGCGAGTCAGCTCGTCAGAATCGACGCCGACAATAAGAACGTCGCCTAGAGCCTTGGCCGCCTCTAGATAAGCAGCGTGGCCTTCGTGGATCAGATCATAAACGCCTTGGGTCAGAACAATCTCATAGCCCATTTCCTTGAAGGTGTGGACGATCTTTTCCAAATCTTTGTAGTCAGGAATAAAACGATGTTCAAGGTGTGAACCGGGCGAAAGAACGTGTTTGATCGTCGTCTTTGTACCGTTGCCGTTGGTTTCTTGTTTGATGACCTTTTTCATGTACATTGAAGTATAAACCAGGAATAAAATAAAACAACAAGACAAAAGCTTAAATATGTATCAAAACGATGTTATACTCAAACCCATGAAATGTTTCATCATCTCCGCCCTCACCGCCGACGGCTATATCGCCAAGAACCGGACCCATGCCGCGATGTGGACCAGCAAAGAAGACAAGAAACGCTTTGTAGCACTTACAAAACAAGCCGGCGTCATCGTCATGGGCTTGAATACCTGGCAGACCCTGGGCAAACCTCTCAAAGACCGTCTCAATATCGTTTACTCCCCCACTCCGCTTCCGGCAATTCCTGGCATGGAATCAACGGTCAAGGATCCCAAAGAATTATTGCAAGAATTGGAAAGCCGCGGCGTGAAGGAGGTGGCCATTTGCGGAGGCTCAACCATTTATACGATGTTCATGCAAACCGGTTTGGTCAACAAACTATATCTCACCATTGAACCGATCCTATTCGGTGACGGAATGAGACTGTTCAACAAAGATCTGGATTACAAACTCAAACTATTGAGTTGCGAGAAGACGGAGGGAGGGACGCTACTACTAGATTACGACGTAGAAAGTACGGCTGCAAATTTCTAATTACCTAATTTTTAATTACTAAAAAATGACCAAGCTCCAATTGGGACTTGATCATTTCTTAGTAATTAGAAATTAAAAATTAGAAATTTTACTTCACATCCACTCCCATAGACCTTGCGGTACCCGCAATAACCTTCATGGCCGCTTCGACGGTATTGGCATTCAGATCCGGCATTTTCTTTTCGGCAATCTCTTTGAGTTGAGCTTTGGTGATAGTGCCGACTTTGCTCAAGTTGGGCTTGCCGGAACCTTTGTCTTTCTTGAGAGCTTTTAATATGAGGCTGGAAGCTGGAGGAGTCTTCAGAACGAAGGAATATGTACGATCTTCGTAAACCGTAATAACGACCGGGATCATATCGCCGATCTTGTCCTTGGTGGCATCGTTGAACTTCTTGGTGAAATCGCCGATATTGACGCCAGCTTGGCCCAAAGTCGGTCCCAAAGGAGGAGCCGGAGTGGCTTTGCCGGCGGGAGCGAGGACCTTGACTTTCTTGATTATTTTCTTGGCCATAGTTGTAGTTTGCTATGCTAGCATAAGTAATGATTAAAGTAAATTTCTAATTGACCTAATTTCTAATTTCTAAAAAATGACCAAATCCCAATGCCCAATTTAATATCTGAATCTTAGAAATTGGTGTTTGGGTATTTCTTAGGTAATTAGGTCAATTAGTAATTAGGTTAATTCGTTAGACCTTTTTAACCTGAAGAAAATCTAATTCAACAGGGGTTTCGCGTCCAAACATGGATACCAAGACCTTGATCTTACCTCTCTGGGTATCAACTTCCGCCACCTTGCCTTCAAAATCCTTGAAGGGACCGTCGGCGACTTTGACCAAATCGCCCGACGTAAGATCGATGGAATGCTGGGTCGTGCTTTTTTCCATTCTTGAGAATAAAGTTTCCACTTCTTTGGGATCCAAAGGAACGGGAGAAACGCCGGCGCCGACGAAACCGGTCACGCGAGGGGTATTCCTGACCACATACCAGGAATCATCGGTAACTATCATGTCCACGAGAACATAGCCCGGATAGATCTTTTCCTCTTCCTCGACTCTTTTGCCGCCTTTGACTTTGATCTTCTTTTCCGTTGGGACGATGACAGCGAAGATCTTGTCTTCCATGCCCAGTGACTCGATGCGTTGTTTGAGATTCCTAGCCACGGCGTTTTCATAGCCGGCATAAGTATGGATGGCGTACCAATTGCGTTCACCGGTTGTGTTTTGTTTGGTCATGGTAATTTAAAGTTTAAGAACAAATAGCACCAGTCGCGCCTTCAGGCGAGAGAAGTGTCGCGTAATTCGAGCGAAGCGAGAATCGGAGCGACACTTGTCTCGCCGAGGCGCGAAGATATTTTAAATAATAATTTTGCATTTTCAATTAGAATAAAAGTGTTAGTAATCTCGAAAATACAAAATCGGCGATGCCGAGAAGGATGGCCGTGGCCAAAGAAACCGTAATGACAAGAATCGTAAATCGGGTCGTTTCGGCGCGAGTTGGCCAATTGACATGAGTCATTTCAGCCCTTGTTTCCCTTATATATTCAGTGATTTTCATATTTTTATTAAAAAACCCCTCCTGGGGATAACAGGTTGATAATATACCCGTAGGTACTTAAAGTCAATGATTTTGGAACTGATACACTCTCCTTTGAGTTTGAAGGGACTAGTTTTTAGGAACTAGAGACTAGCGAATCGCAGGTTGTGCGATTCACTAGTCCCTAACAACTAGTCCCTAGTCCCTTGCGATTCAAGTCCCTTATTTGATCTCATACGTGATCGTCACATTGTCAGTCACTTTCTGTTCACCCGTCGGGATCTCCGGAGAGACTGAAGCAACCTTGGATGACATCATGTCCGTGGCGCCCATGGCATAGACCGGACGAGGATAATTGCTGTTATTTTCCGAGAAACTGATGATCCTGACCAGAGAAACGCCGAGCTGTTTGGCCAAAGTATTGGCTTTGTCCTGGGCATTGGCTATGGCCTTGGAGCGAGCCTCGGCCTGGACAGCTTCCGGTTTGTCGACAGAGAATGACAGTTGGCCGATATTCTGAACACCCAAGGAACCAATCGAGGTCAATAATGCCCCTGCGCTCTTCAAATCACGGACTTTGACCAGAATGCTTTGGCTGACGTCATAACCAGTCAGGATCGACTTGGAAGGAGGACAGCTATAAGTAGAACAGACGCTGTTTTGGTATTCATAATGCGGATTGATGGAATAGGACTGAGTCTGAATATCCTTGTCAGCCACGCCGCCATCGCGGACAGCCTTCAAGGCGGCATTGATCTTGGTCGTAGCTTGGGTTTGGGCGTCAGCCACGGTTTTGGCCGTCTCCGTTACGCTGAATGAAAACGTAGCGATATCAGGCACAGCAACTGCGTCGCCCGTTCCGTCAACGTTAATGGTGTTAGTGGTATTCGGGTTGACTCCGACATAACGGATCGACTTGATCTCTTTGACGGAAGTCACGGCCAGAAATATGATCAGAAGTCCAAGGACTCCCATGGTCGCATTCCAAAACTTTGAAGGGATGTTCATGATTATTGGTTATTTAGATTATAATAGGTTCATCTTAACTTGAGATGAGTATTTCGGCAACTGACTTTTTCTTTTTGTCATTCCCGCGAAGGCGGGAATCCAGTGTCGAA
>Ga0114951_10002020_pt1 | contig 23812 bp, 22 predicted proteins | sample AM7aDNAmetaG_FD_88677 | JGI IMG/M metagenome (GOLD analysis project Ga0114951, IMG submission 88677) | Freshwater microbial communities from Finland to study Microbial Dark Matter (Phase II) - AM7a DNA metaG | ecosystem: Environmental > Aquatic > Freshwater > Lake | place: Finland: Lake Alinen... | reverse complement strand
GCCGGGTCCGCGGCGTTTTGCCAATCGCCCCGCGGATTTCCGAAGCCGTTCATCCACTGGATGGCCGGCTCGTTACCGGCCGGACCGTAAAGCAGACCATCGTCGGTGAAAGCACCCTCAACCTGATTCCGCCGCAGATAGTCGAAGACGCGCCCTGTGTGGTTCAGGACAATGTCGACCACAACGAAGATGCCCCGCGCGTGGGCCTCCTGGACCAGGGCCACCAACTCGATCTCCGCGGTAGCCTCCGTGCCGTCAGAGGCAAAGCGCCCTTCGATGCTGAAGAAATCCTGCGCGTTGTAACCCGGATAACAATACGCAAAGCCGTCAATCTCCGGCCGCGTATTCTTTACCACCGGCGAAAGCCAGATGGCGTTCACGCCCAGTTCCTGAAGGTAGGGCAATTGCTGCCGCACCCCCTCGAAGGTTCCACCCTGGCGAAATCCGTACTTCTTGTTCCAATCGAAAACCGGCGGCGAAGCCGGGTTGTTAAAGCGGTCCACCATGAGGAAATAGATCCAGCAGTCGCGCCAGTCCGCAGGCGACGGATAAGGGTAGGGGACCTGAATCACATTGCCATCGACCTCGATCGGCCGGGTTCCTTGCGTACGGGAGGCAGAGAGAAACTGGTCAAGTACGGCTTGAACATCTGCTGAGAATGCTCGAGTAGTCATGGCTCTCCTCACGAATGTAGGAAGGTCAGGGAAGAAGATTGGAGGCGTGGAAGCCGCCAGTTGGGGTTTTCTGAGTTGCTCAGGCCACGAGCATAACATGACATTCGCTTGTGAAGGATGAGAAATTCGCATCAAACCCGGCATGCCCTAAACTACATACCTATGCGCCTCTTCATCGGCATTCCCTTGGCGGATTCTGTCCTCTCCGAAATCTCAGCGGTGGTCGCGCGGCTCCGGTCCAACGCTGACAGTCTTCGCTGGACGGCGTCGGAGACCTGGCATATCACTCTCCAGTTTCTCGGGGACACGACTCCCGCGCAATACGACTGCCTGCTTCCCCACCTCGCCGCATTGCGTTCTCCGCCTGTGCCCGTCCGCCTTGAGAAGCTGGGTTTCTTTGACCGCCCCGGCGTCTTCTTTGCCGACATCGCGGCATGCCATGAACTCGTCTCGCTCGCCCAGCGCGTCACTGCGGCCACAGCCCTCTGTGGCTTCGTCGCTGAGGCGCGTCTCTTCCATCCGCACATCACTCTCGCCCGTGCCAAGGGCCAGGGCGCAGCCCGCAACCGGCCGCTCCAGCAACTGAAAGCCAAAATCAGCCGCCAGCCGAGCTTCACGCCCTTCGCGGCTCACGAGTTTCTTCTCTACGAGAGCCACCTCTCTCCCGGCGGATCAATCTACGAGATTCGTGCCCGGTTCCCCCTCGCACGCCCCTTGCCCGCCGCCGGACTTCCTTGTTGGTAACTGCGCACGTACTGATTTCGAGACATCGCCATTCCAATCGATGCGCCTCATTTTGGCGCTCTCGCCGCATTCGCGGTATACTGAGGATTCGGCAGGTCTCCGCGGAGGCAGTCCGTAGTGTGCCCGGGTCGACCCTGACACATGTTCGGATGCCGTAAAGTACTCAAGGATTTGGAGTTGGACGATGGCACAAGTATGCGACATCTGCGGCAAAGGCCCGCAATTCGGTAACAACATCTCTCACGCCCACAACGTAACCCGCCGCCGCTGGAACGTTAACTTGCAGGCCGTCAAGGCCCTGGTCAACGGCAATGCCAAGCGTATTCGCGTTTGCGCCAGCTGCATCAAGAGCGGAAAGATCACCAAGGCCGGCCCTTCGACCGCCGTCAAGCCCGTCGTAACAACTGCATAATCAGCAGCATTCGCAGGCTTAAGGGCAAACTTCAGTATCGGCCAAAACCCCGTCCGTGCCGGACGGGGTTTTGTTGTGTCTGCGCGACCCCAGCCGATTCCCGCCTCCTTACGGCTCCTGCCGCGTGAATGTGAGCGACGCCGAATTGATGCAGTAGCGCAATCCCGTGGGCTTCGGTCCGTCAGGGAAAACGTGCCCCAGATGGCCGCCGCATCGGGCGCAGGTCACCTCCACGCGACGCATCCCAAAGCTCACATCTTCGTGCTCTTCAACTGCTTTGGATTCAGCCGGCAGCATGAAGCTTGGCCATCCGCACCCCGAGTCAAATTTGGCCCCGCTCATGAACAGAAGCGCCCCGCATCCGGCGCAATGGTAGTTGCCGGTGTCGTGGTTTTGGGTTAGCGCGCCGGTGTAAGCCCGTTCCGTGGCCTTCTCACGCAAAATCTGGTACTGCTCGGGCGTCAGCAGGGCGCGCCACTCCGCCTCGCTGCGCACGACCTTCTCGGGCGTCTCGCTCATGTGAACCTCCAGTCATCAATTTGAGGGGAAGTTAGGCATTCCAACTTGTTCTACATCAATCAGATGCGCCAAGCTGCGACAAAGCTCCCTCCGCCCGGCTCAGGCTTCGGCGACCAACTCAATCTCAATCAGCACATTTTTAGGCAGCCGTGAAACCTCCACAGTGGACCGCGCCGGGGCAGCGCCATCCTGGCCCAGATACTCGGCGTAGACCGCATTCATCTCTGCGAAGTCGTTGAAGTCCTTCAGGAAGACAGTGGCCTTCACCACCCGGTCCATCCCGCTGCCGCCGGCTTCAAGCACGGCTTTCAGATTTTCCAGAACCCGCCGGGTCTGGTCCGTAATCCCGCTTGCCACGATCTGCTGCGTAGCTGGGTCAAGCGGAATCTGGCCGGCCGTGAAGATGAGATTCCCCACACGCACGGCCTGAGAATAGGGCCCAATCGCCGCGGGTGCGCCGTCGGTTGCGATGACTGTTTTGCTCATGGCTAGATTGTAAGCGGCATGCGCCCGCCTGGCGTCAACTGATTACGGCCACACCGCCAGCAGGCCGCCGACAATCAGCAACCCCACAAGCCAATATCCCGCGTTGATGGCAAAGAGCTTGAAGGGACGGCTTTCGTAGATCCCCTGCGGAAAAGCGGGAGCCGCAAAAAAACCCAGCCAGACGATGCCGCCGATGAACGCTCCGAACCCAAACGAGTCTGCCCCGGCCCACTTGACCATGTGCGCCAATATGAAGGCCAGCAACAGGTCGCCGATAAAAGACGAGATCATGCCTGCAATCATCGTCTTGCTTTTGGCAGCGTCTTTTGGTGTTCCCACCATTGCCATCCAAGGCTTGGCGAACAGGGCGGGCGAGTACCACGCCGCACCCAGAAACCACAGGATCAAGGCCGAAACCAGGATTGCCAGGTGATTGAAGTGAAGAATATGGTGCATCGGGAATCCTCCAAGGTGCGATTGAATCTGCGTCTGAAAACCGGAAGTTCAGGGAGATGGGGAAAAGTGCCTTCCGAGCGGAAAGCAGTCTTGCAGTTGACTTTGCGGCACAGGCGAGAGCGGTGTCAAGAGGAATCGCAGGCCGAAAGCTCAAGGGCCGTCAGCGGCGCTTCAGCCCTTCCAGCTCTTCCAGGGTTCGCGGCCAGTCGGAGCCAAGCAGGCGCGACAAACTGCGGTCCGCCAGCACCTTTCCGCCGGTCTGGCAGCGCGCACAATAATTTGTTTCGTTGTCGGCATAACGAATGCGCTGCACCTTCTCGCCACAGCGCGGACACGGCAGGTTGAAGCGCCCATGCGCTGCCATCTCCGGGCGAAAGGCGGTTACTTTCTCAGGAAAGCTCTTGTCGGCTTCAGCGCGAAGGCGATCGATCCAAAGGGTCAGCGTGGAGCGAGTGGCGTCAAAGAGCCGCTCCCACTCTTCCGGCTTCAGCTTGTGCGTGAGCGTGATGGGCGACAGTTGAGCCGCGTGCAGAATCTCGTCGGAGTAGGCGTTGCCGACACCGCTGATCACGCGCGGATCGGTCAGGGCGCGTTTGAGCGTGCGGTTCTCCAGAGTGAGAGCCGCGCGAAAGCCGTCCAGATCCGTCAAGAAGATTTCGACGCCGCCGGGATCGATGGCGCTGAGTGCGAATTCGCCGCGAATCACACGCAGAGAGGCGCGGCGCTTGCTGCCGGCTTCCGTCAGCACCAGGGAGCCGGAAGGAAAGTCGAAGGCGGCCAGGGCGTTCCGGCCTGCGAGTTTCGCCTGCGCGGGCTTCCAATGCAGGCGTCCGGCAATCATCAGGTGGAGCACCAGCCACAGATCGCCCTCAACGCCAATGGCGATGCGCTTGCCGATACGGCGCAGCGAGCGGACCGTTTTACCATCGACGGCAGATAGCGGTGGATCCGCAGTGCGCAGCAGAAAGACGCTGGCCAGTCGAACCCGCTCCAGCGACTGCCCAAGGACGCGCGCTTCGAGAGCAGTGATGTAGGCGGCGATGTCAGGGAGTTCCGGCATTTGCTTATCAGCTTGCTGCCGGAGGGAGCTGTAATGCAAGAACGATCTTGTGCGCAGCCCCTATACTTTTTGAGGGTACTGCCTCAACCAAGAATCGTATTGTCGATCAGGCGCGTAGCGCCCACCCATGCCGCAACGGCAAAGAGAGTCCCCGGCTCCGCAACTTCGACAGGCTCGAGCGTCGCCCAGGTCACCACTTCAATATAGTCGATACGAATTTCCGACTCGGCAGCCAGAATCTGGCGAGCCACCTCTATCAGCGTGCTGGCGCGAAGCTCTCCAACCGAGACAAGCGCCTCTGTCTGCCGTACCGCCCGGCTGAGGGCAAGTGCCTGGGTCCGCTCGGCGGGGCTCAGATAGATATTGCGGGAGCTTAAAGCCAATCCATCGGCCTCGCGGACGATGGGGCAGACGACGATTTCCGTGGCCAGGCGAAGATCGGCCACCATGCGGCGAATTACGGATACCTGGGCCGCATCTTTCTGCCCGAAGAAGGCGCGGTCTGGCTCTGCGGCGATAAGCAGCTTGGCGACGACCGTAGCTACACCCCGAAAGTGGCCGGGCCGCGATGCGCCGTCGAGGCGGTTGCTCAAACCCTCGACTTCAACGAACGTAGCCGCCCCCGCCGGATAAAGCTCTTCCACCGTGGGAGCGAAGATAGCGCTTGCGCCTTCAGCCTCTGCGAGAGCGCAGTCCGCATCAAATGTTCGTGGATAGCGGCCGTAGTCCTCATTGGGGCCGAACTGCGTGGGGTTGACGAAGATGCTCACCGCCACTTGCCCGCAGGACGCAGCGGCTGCCCGAATCAAGGAGGCGTGCCCGGCGTGCAGAGCGCCCATGGTCGGCACCAGGCCAACGGCGGCGCTGCTTCGAACTGCGCGTGACCAACGTCGGAGTTCGGCTGTCGTGCGGAAGATATCCATTAGGCTTTCTGTATCACCCCCACTTTTGTCAGGGTATTTCGACCAGGCTTGAGGGACTTTCGCACCTCGTCAGGCAAGTGATAGCTCTCTTCGTCTGAGGGAAAGGCGCGATGCTCCACATCTTCGCGATAGTGCTCGACGGCGGTGCGGAACAGCGCAGCCGCATCGCCGTATCGGCGGACAAACTTGGCCGGCGGCGTAAACGTCAGGTTCACCAAATCGTGGAAGACGAGGATCTGCCCATCGCAATCGGGACCGGCGCCTATGCCGATAGTCGGAATGGGCAGTTCGGCGGTGATGCCGGCGGCCACTTCGCGCGGAATGCCTTCCAAAACGAGCGCTCCCGCTCCGGCCTGAGCCAGCGCCAGGGCGTCTGCTTTGAGCTGCCGCACCGTTTCGACACTCCGGGCTTGCACGCGATAGCCGCCCATGCGATTCACGCTTTGCGGCGTCAGCCCAAGGTGACCCACGACGGGAATCTCTGCCTCGGTAAGAGCGAGCACCAACTCGATGCGCGGCCCTTCAATCTTGACCGCCTCGGCGCCGGCTTCCTTGACGAAGCGGACAGCGTTGGCCACGCCTTCCGCCACCGTGCCGTGATAGCTCCCAAACGGCATATCGGCCACCACCAGCGCGCGACGGACTCCGCGGCGAACGGCTCGCGTGTGGTGCAGCATCTCATCCACGGTGACGGCCAGCGTGTTTTCGTGGCCCAGAACCACCATCGCCAGCGAATCGCCCACCAGAACCAGATCGATGCCGGCCTCGTCCAGCAGGCGCGAGGTGCCGTAGTCGTAAGCGGTGAGTGCGGAGATAGGCTTGCCCTGGCGCTTCATCTCGCTCAGCGTGGGCATGGTCACTTTTGTCAGGGGACTGGCGAGGGGCGAGGAACTCGCGCCGCCGGGGAAGTGCGTGATGCTCATGGTTGTCTCCAGTGCCGCTCCGCAAACTCAGGATGCGACCCGAACAAGCTGAGTATACCCCCGATGGCGATGCTGGCGCAGGCGCTTGCCGACAAAGCCCCTGTGACCGCACACTGAGATAGAGAATGTTTTCTTCTTTATCATTTGGGCTTTCCGTTGGGCTTGGCGCTGCCGGACTGGCGGCGGGCGGCTGCGCATACGCGGCCATGTGGCCGGGCTCGCGGATCTTTGGGCATGCGCTGATTGCGCCGCCTCGACCGGGCGAACTTGCGCTCACCTTCGACGACGGTCCTAACCCGGCATGGACGCCGCGCCTCCTCGATATTCTGGCCGGCCATGATGTGCAGGCGACGTTCTTCATGCTGGGCAGCTACGCCCACGCAGAGCCCGATCTGGTTCGGCGAGTTGCCGAGGCCGGACACCTGATCGGAAGCCATTCCTGGAGCCATCTCAACCTGGCCCGTACCGCGCAGAGCCGCATTCTCGATGAACTGGTCTGGACCAACGACACACTGGAGCAGATTATCGGAGCCCCGGTGCGGTTTTTTCGTCCGCCTTTTGGCGCACGCCGGCCTGCCGTGTTTCGCATTGCGCGTTCGCTGGGCCTGAGCCCGGTGCTGTGGAACGCGATGACTTCAGATTGGAGCGAGCCCTCCACGGACAAGATCGTGGCGCGACTCACCGCAAAGATCGACCGCCTCATGCAGAGCGGCTGGGCAGCCAACATCGTGCTCCACGATGGGGGGCATCTGGATTCAGGGGTCTACCGCGAACCGTCCGTAACCGCCGCCGGTCTGCTGGCCGCGCACTACAAAGACACTTGCCGCTTTGTCACGCTCGATGCGTGGGACGATTCAGCGCGCTTATCACACTAGGACAGCCTTGAATGCCTCACGCGCCGCTGCAATGGTGGCAGCAATCTCTTCTTCTCCGTGCGCAATACCGATGAACGCGGCCTCAAACTGCGAGGGCGGCAGCCAGATGCCCGCATTCAACATGGCGTTGTGGAAGCGCCCAAAAGCGACCGTATCGGATTTGGCTGCTTCGTCGTAGTTGGTCACCGGGTCGGGGGTAAAGAACCACGTCCACATGGCGCCTACGCGGTTAAGGGTCAGCGGAATGCCCGCGCTGGCGGCCTCCGCGGCAACGCCTTCGGCAACGGCCCTGGACGTGGCCTCGAGCTTTGGATAAATCTCGCCTTCGTGCTCCTGTAAATAGCTGAGGGTGGCAATGCCCGCAGCCATGGCCAGCGGATTCCCGCTCAGAGTTCCAGCCTGGTAGACGGGGCCGAGCGGGGCCAGCAAGTCCATGAAAACGCGCTTGCCGCCGAAGACGCCAACAGGCAACCCGCCGCCGACAATTTTGCCCAGCGTAACCAGATCCGCATCCACGCCGTGGAGTTCCAGCGCGCCGCCCAGCGCGACGCGGAAGCCGGTCATCACTTCATCGACAATCAGCAACGCCCCTTCACGCGCAGTTATTGCACGCAGGCCGGCCAGATAGCCGGGAGCAGGAGGAATGCAGCCCGCGTTGCCGACCACCGGCTCCAGAATGACGGCGGCTATCTCGTCTGGATGGGCGTCAAAAGCAGCTTCGACAGCGGCGATATCGTTGTACGGCAGGGCGTGCGTAAGGTGGGCTACCTCTTCCGGCACGCCGGCCGATCCGGGAATGCCGAATGTCGCAACGCCCGACCCGGCCTTCACCAGCAATCCGTCTGCATGGCCGTGGTAACAGCCCTCGAATTTGATGATGATCTTGCGGCCGGTAGCGGCGCGCGCCAGGCGAATGGCCGACATGGTGGCCTCAGTGCCGGAGCTGACAAAGCGAAGCTTTTGAATGGCGGGAAAGCAAGCCACGACGCGTTCGGCCAGATCCGCCTCGGCTGCTGTAGACGCCCCAAAACTCGCCGAGTTCCGAGCAGCGCGCTCAATAGCCTCCACAACCGGCGGAAATGCGTGGCCCAGAATCATGGGCCCCCAGGAGCCGAAGTAGTCGATGTACCGGTTGCCGTCAACGTCCGTAAGCCACGCGCCCGCGGCGCTCTCGATAAACGGCGGCGCACCGCCCACTGCGCGAAAGGCGCGGACAGGAGAATTGACTCCGCCGGGAAAGTAGCGCTCAGCGCGTTGTTGCAGGGCCTGTGAACGGGTGCGAATCTGGGTTTGAGAACTCATGGTTGATTCAGTATAGAAGGCGGGACGTTGCATCTCCGCTGAATTGAATCGTGCAGCTCTGCGCAGGCATCTCGCTGAGTGTGACGAGCCTCATCAATATCGGCGACCGGCTGTTGGTCATCTTCGACGGCCATTGCGCATTTTGCAACCGCTCTGTGCGATGGCTCCTCGCCCACGACCGCAACGACCGGCTGCGGTTTGCCCCCTCGGAGTCGCCGAAGCTGGCCGCGTTGCTGGCGCGCCACGGCTTCCAGGCACCAGCAGAAGCGGCGGCGCTGGGCACAATTCTTGCGGTACGCAACACCGGCGCGGCTGCTGAGACTGTCCTGGGCCATTCCGATGCCGTGCTGGCTCTATTGCACGAACTGCCGCAGCCATGGCCAGGAATTGGCTCTGCCCTCGGGTGGATTCCGCGCACCGTCCGCGACCTCGGCTATCGCCTTATCGCGCGCTCTCGCAACCACATCTGGGGGCGCCTTGAAAGCTGCCCCGTGCCCACGCCTGAGGAGCGCGAGCGGTTTCTATAGAAGTCTGCCTTCAAACACCGGAATCAGATCTGCCTGTCTCCGCACCGTCGGCTGCGACGAAATGCCGTGAAGATGAACGCAATTGAAAGGCCGAGCAGTAGCCCCCGAAGTCCATCAAACAGCTCAGGATGCCGCAGGCCGAAGCCCTTGCCCAGGTAAGGAAGCGTCAGGCCAACAGCGAGGCAGAGGTTGCCGAAGGCCAGAAAACGGCGCGCTTTCGGGTCCAGGTTGCGGCGAACAAGACACATGGCAAAACTCTCTTTTCAGGCTCAGTCGTTGAAGCGGTACCAGGCAAATAGCGACATCTTGATAACAACGAAGCCGGCGGCGATCGCGAACAGATCCCAACTCCAGACGTGGTTGATGAAGAACCGGTATTCGAAGAGGACCACGGCCAGGCAGGCAACAGCGATTCCGGCTGCGCTCGAGGAGCGGCGGCGGTGCTCCAGAAATCGCTCGTCGACAAAGCGGCCGAGGAAAGGAATTCTGCTCAGGAAGGGATGAGTCATGCTTCGTTCTCCAACTGGAAGATTTGGTCGGTGGGGCAGGCGAATGTGCGCGCGAACATAAGCGCCAGTTCGAGGCTGGGCACGTACCGGTTGCGCTCGATGGAGTTGATGCTCTGCCGCGAAACGCCGACAGCATGAGCGAGCTCCTCTTGCGTCCACCCGCGAGCGGTACGCAGCTCCTTGACCCGATTTGAAATCGTACGCTCCATGTAAAGCCGACTTTCCAAATCAGAGTAACCTGGAGACAAGGCGATGTCAAGCCGGCTTGTCATACTTTGCCGCGAGTATCCGCGCCCATCCCAATGCCTCGATCACGCAATGCGGGTTCAAGAGCATCAAATCCTGCTAGAATCGACCTTTCCGGACCTCCACGCCGGCGTCAACTCCACACGCAGAAAGCCCACACCGTGCCAGAAGAACCCAAGCCCAAATCCGTGACCTACGCCGATGCTGGCGTTGACATCAGCAGCGGCGACCGAGCCAAGGAGCGCATCAAGTTCCTGGCGCAGAAAACCTTCAACCGCAACGTGCTCGGGGGTATCGGCGGCTTCGGCGCCTTGTTCCGGCTGGATCTGCAGCGCTGGAAGAATCCCATCCTCGTCAGTTCGGCTGACGGCGTCGGCACCAAGCTGAAGATCGCCTTCGAACTCGGCCAGCACCGCACGGTTGGCATTGACCTCGTCAATCACTGCGTCAACGACATCGCCGTGCAGGGCGCGACTCCGCTTTTTTTCCTCGACTATCTGGCCAGCGGCAAGCTGGACCCAGAGGTCACCGAGAGCGTAATCACCGGGCTCGCCGAGGCATGCAAGGCCAACGGCTGCGCCCTCATCGGCGGCGAGACGGCGCAGATGCCCGGCTTCTACACCGACGGCGAGTACGATCTGGCGGGCTTCATCGTGGGCGCCGTGGACCGCGAAAAGATGGTGACCGGCGCCGACATCAAGGTGGGCGATGTGCTCATCGGGCTGCCCTCAACGGGACTGCACACCAACGGATATTCCCTCGCGCGCAAGCTGTTCTTTGAGGTGGCAGGATACAAGCCCAACCAATATGTGACCGCGATCAAAGAAAAGGCGGGCACGGCGTTGATGAAGACCCACCGCAGCTATCTCTCCGTGATTCAGAAGCTGGTGACAGCGGGAATCACCGTGGGCATGGCCCACATCACCGGCGGCGGCATTACGGAGAACCTGCCCCGCATCCTGCCCAAGAACACCGGGGCGCAGATCGAGATCGGTTCCTGGCCGGTGCTCCCCATCTTTGAGCATCTGCGGACGCTGGGCCAGGTTTCTGAAGAAGAGATGATGCGCACCTTCAACATGGGCATCGGTCTCATCGCGGTCATTCCCGCGGCCAAGTTCGCGCGCGCCAAGAATCTGCTCAACCGGGCCGAAGAAAAGTTCTTTGTCATCGGCCGTGTGGTCAAGGGTGATCGCAAGGTGCAGTACACATGAGCGGTTCCGCAGTCGCGGCGGGCGGCGCTCCGGTAAGGTTGGGAATCCTGCTCTCTGGCCGCGGATCGAACTTTCTCGCCATCGCCCACTCCATCCGCACCGGGCGGATCAAAGGCGCGCAGATCGCTGTGGTCATCTCCAATGTGGCAGAAACCGGCGGTCTGAAGGCTGCCCAGGAACTCGGCCTGCCACACGCGCTTCTCATTTCCAGGGGGCGCAAGCGCCCCGAGCACGATGCCGAGATGATTGCCTGCCTCCAGGCTCATCAGGTGAATCTGGTCTGCCTGGCCGGATACATGCGGCTGCTCTCCCCGGAGTTTGTCGCGGCATTTCCCAATAGCATCCTCAACATCCATCCCTCCCTGCTGCCCGCCTTTCCAGGGCTCGACGCGCAGGCCCAGGCCTTCGCTTATGGAGTCAAGGTGGCTGGCTGCACCGTTCACTTTGTGGACGAACACCTGGACCACGGCGTGATTATTTTGCAGCGGGCGATTCCCGTACTGGAGACTGACGACGCCCACTCGCTTGCGGATCGAATTCTTGTCGAAGAGCACCAGGCCTATAGCGAAGCCATCGGCAAAGTCGTCAGCGGGGAATATGAAATCCGGGAACGGCGATTTGTGAAGTGCAATCCACTGGCAACGGACTGAGGGCAAAACCGGTTCCAGGGACCGCGGCCATTTTAGTTTTCGCGCTTTTTCAGATAATATCCATCCCTTGGCGCACAATGGTTCTAAAGAGAAGAATTAGGCAAGTTGCGCATTCAGTCCGCGTATTTCTGACCGAAAATCGGCCACCGGCATAAGCTAACCCTCCGCCTCATGTCCATTGACGTCCCCCCCCCCACCCCCCTACTTTCTCTTTACAATAAAGCACATTCTCACGGCGACCGATTCAGCAAACTACTTAAAATAAACTAGTTAGAGCGATATACCACTAATATCTAAATGTGATTCTGTCGCTGAAATAGTAAACAGAATCGAGATGGGCCTGAACTGAGCTCAGAACCTAATCCGCATCCCGAACTGAATCTGGCGCTCGCGGTAGTAATTGGTGGCGTTGATATTCAGCGGCTGGCCAAAGGCGGTGGTGTTGGCTTTCAGGCCGGTAAGAAAGTTCAGCGTTGGGAAAGCGCCGTTGAGACTTCCGGATTGAATGATATAGCCGACCGTTTCAGTCTGTGTGACGTTCTGGTGGTTGAAGAGATTGAAGCTCTCGGCAAGCAACTCCAACTGGCGCAGATGGCCGAGGTCGAAGCGCTTGCCGAGCCGCAGGTCGGCCTTCCATGCCGAGGGATACCGATAGGTATTGCGGCCAACATTGTAGGTGATGTGATCGCTCCCAATGCCGTAGATCCGGTTGTCGCCGCCGGAACCGTTCATTCCTGGCCCCACGCCCGCGATTGCCTGGCCTGTCGTCTCGACGAACTCTTTTGGCAGTGCGCCGGAAGTGCGCATGCTGTACGGCGTTCCGGTGTGGAAGCGGCCGATGCCCGACAGCATCCAGCCGTTGACCAAGCGGCCGGCCAACTTGCGGAGCTTCCATGGCGCTTCGTAAATCACCGTCGCGGAACCGGAGTGGCGCACGTCAAGGTTGCCTGTTCCGTATTCGTGGCTGAAGTCGGCCGGGTCGAGGACATTACTTCCCGCCACCAGCGTGCTTTCGTTTGGGTTCCAGTCCATGGCGTGAGCGTAGGTGTAGTGAGCGTGGAGACTCAGGCCGCGCTTGCCATAACGGTTCACCCTCAACATCGCCGCTTCATAGGTGGAGTTGGCACGGCTCGTGATTTGGGTGATCTGCTGGTAGTTTGGATTGAGCCGTCCGGCTGTACCGGTTCCTGAAGTGGCTGAAGGCCACGAGGCGTAAAAGGGGACGGTAATCTGGGAAGCCTTGATAGGCCCTTTGCCGGTGCCGTCAACCACGTTGTAGGTGATGGTTCCCGGGTTGACCGCGGGATCAAAATTGGTGTCGATGGAAATGGGCAGCCTGCGGCCTAGGCTCAGCAATGCGCTCGCAGCCAGTTGTATATGGCCAGGAAGGGTCTCCTCGATGACGGCGACCGCCTGGTGAATCTCAGGGTTGCGGTAGTTGGGCGCAAACTCCACTGCTCCGGGCTTGACCGCACTCAGCGGCTCGCCGGCAAAGACATAAGGAAAGGGCGGTGCTCCGCCCGCGTGCAGGTTATCCGTAGGCCGGGAGAAGAAGCTAAGATCGCCTGCGGGAGAGCCGGTCTGGGTGAGCGCCGTCTCGATGGTGGAGTTCTGGGTACGGCCGTAGTACATGCCATAGCCGAAGCGCAGCACCGGCCAGCCTATCTTCCGGCTTTCGGCGCTGCCGATAGCCAGACTCAGGCGCGGACCCCAATTGTTGCCGAGGTTTGGCAGCTTGCCTGCTCGCGGCAGATCCGGGTTGGCGAGGTTGGCAATAGGTTGCGGCAGCTGCTGGCGCTCCCAGCGCAAGCTGGCGGCGAACACCGTCAGCTTGCTAGGCTGCCACTGGGCAGTGAAATATCCGGCCCAGTCGTTGGTGCTCAAGTGCCAGTTCGACGGGCCCATGGTCTGTGAGTGATACGTGTAGCATGGCAGGTTGCCGAGGCCGCGCAATTTACCCACGGAATCCCGCCAGACCTTGCCGGTCTCGTCGCAGTTGTGCGGGTTGGTTCTGTCCAGTGCGTTGGAGAAGCCAAAGTCGCCATAGGCCAAAGCGTCAGACACAAAATTCTCGACACTTGCGTAGTAATAGGTGCCTGTCTGGTTGCGCAGCAGGCTGGTGTTGTCGGCATTGTGGCCTGCGTCAAAGCCCGCTTTTACCAGCAGGTTGCCGTGAACCCAGTCCAACGACTCCTGGACCCGATAGAGGCGTTCGTCAGGATAGCTGCCCTGGCCAAAGCGCGCCGGGTTGCCGATCGTGAAGCCATAGCGGGAATCCACAACGATCTGCGGCAACTGGCCCCAGCTGTTCTGGTTGAGCGTTTGCTCGAAAGCCGAAGGAGTTTCAGCGTGCGCATTGAGGATATTGCGTCCTGCGGATGCCTGGGTTACCGCCAGCAGGTTTGGAGTGACGAATGCTTCCCAGCGAGTAAGCGCCCATTCTTCCGCGGCGTGGCTCGAGCCAAAGCTGTGGCTTCCAAAGGTCTCCGAAACGCGCGTGAGCCCGCCGCCGGAGGAGTTCCAGTTCGCGCCGATTCCCTCTAGGGTGAAACGATGGCGCTCTCCTGCCGCCCAGTCGGTGCGGCCGAAGCCCACCCATTGCTCTGCAACACGAGCGGCGGGTCCGAGCAATCCGTCCAGTGTCTCGAGCATTTGAGAGTAGCGGGCCAGTGGAGCGCTGCCGGATCCCAGTTGCGCGCCCAGCAATTGCATCTGGTCGTTCGACGGTTGAGCAAAAAACTTGTCTGGGTGCTTGACGGCGGCAACGCCTGGATCATTGCGGCGATACCTGTCGAGTGCGGCAAACCAAAAGAGCCTGTCGCGGCGGATTTGGCTGCCGACGCCGATTCCCCAGGTCGTTTCGTGGTCCGGAGGCGTGTACGCCTTAGCCGTGAAAACCGGCGTGGAGATGGCGGTAGCAGGCGCGGTTTCCTGCACCCACTGGGTAAAGGGGTTTCGCGCACCCCAGGTGTCTTGCCGGTCGAAAACGAAGCCCTGCCCGTGCAGGCCGTTGGAACCGCGCATGGTTGAAACGTTCATGCGGCCACCAGCTGAGCGGGATGCCTGCACCTCGACGTTGCCGGCGGTGGTCTGAACCGTCCGTATGGCCGCCTCGCTGACAGCGAAACCGCGCCCTCCCGACCAGACCTGGCCCATGCCACTCGGCTCCGCCATGCCCTGGCCCGCTGACCCGGCCCCCTGCGATTCGCCACCAAACGCAAGACTAGTGCTTGCACCATCGACCGATATGTCGGAGGTACCCTGGCCTGCGCCGCGCAATGAAGGTTGCGAGGCGCCCGCCGGAGCCGCGGTTGCTGCGGTGTCAAGTACAAACTCCTGCCATCTGCGGCCACTCAGCGGCAACGATTGCAACTCCGCTGCCGAGACTGTGGTGGTCACGGCAGAAGTGACCCCACCCTCCTCCTGCGAGGCCCCCTGCACATGGCTGGAATTGGGCAGGTTGGACCCCGTGGTTGCCAGTGCGTTCAGCTCTTCCACTTCGCTTGCATCTGGAGCGACTGCGGTCAGCTGTAGCGGACTGGTGGGGTGGGGCGGCGGATGCGGAGCCTCCCGGGTAGGCAGCGCGGTAAAGAGCATCTGCGGCCACGGCAAAGGCGGAAGTGTGGCGGTCAACATTTGAATTTCGGTAGGGGGTGGGTCTCGCACGAGGGCGGGCATGGTTTGCCCTGTCATGTGCATCGCGTGCAAGGGCTCTAACGGCAGCGTTTCAGCTACCGTTGGTGGCTGGGTGGCGATGTAATGAAAGAGGATTTGTATGGGGTGGGGCGGAGGAAGCTCAAATTGGAGGGCTGCCTGCACGCGGGCTTCGTATCCGGCGGACACGTGGATGTCTTCGAAGCGGGCACTATTCGCTTCGATGGTGTATTCGCCGGCATCGAGGGAAGAGAAGCAGTAAGCGCCGTTCCTGGCGGTATTGGTGCGCATCTCCGCACCAGTAGCCTGATTGCGCAGGATAACTTCAACGCCGGCCAGCGGCTTCGAATGCAGATCAGTAAGTTTTCCTAGGAGGGAGCCACGCGGAGCAGATTGGGCAAGAGCAGGCATTGCCGCGCCAACAAGCAGCACGACTATCAATAGCGGGCTGGTCCAGCTCCGCATTACACCTGCCATCGAGACACCTGCCCGTGGCAGACCCTGGGAGAATTACACAACACACTCCGCCAGCCCGCTCTATTGGCGGGTCCGGATTCCTGGGCAGTGCGGATTCGCCCGTTTTGCCTACACCCAAGTGGAGTTGGAAGCGATTCTATGCCGCCCAGGTGGAACTGGAAAGTAGTGTTCGTCACAGCGCCCCAGAGGTGTTTACCGCGAGCGCCGGGCAAGATTCATTGGAATCCGCTGTGAAATGGCCGCAATTTCGATAAACTGAAGAGACGGCGTGTTGTTTCTGGCTCCTATAGAGCGCAAGGAAGCGCAAATCTCTGTTCCCCTGGATGTCTATGTTTATCGATGAAGCGAAAATTCGCGTGAAGGCCGGCGACGGCGGCAATGGCTGCATGGCTTTCCGGCGCGAGAAGTTTGTACCCCGCGGCGGTCCTTCGGGCGGTGACGGCGGCCGTGGCGGCGATATAGTGATGGTCTCTTCGCAGCGCCACAATACGCTGATCCACTTCCGGTATAACCCGGAGCACAAGGCACAGCGCGGTGAGCACGGCATGGGCTCCAATTGCACCGGTCTGGACGGGCGGTCCGTCACGCTGCAAGTGCCTGTGGGCACGGCGCTTTACGACGAAGATACCGGGGAGTTGGTCCACGACTTCCAGGAACCCGATGAGGAAGTAGTTATCGCTCGTGGTGGGCGTGGCGGACGCGGCAACCAGCACTTCGCCACCAGTACCCACCAGGCCCCACGGGAGCACGAGTTGGGACGAGCGGGCGAAGAGCGCAATTACCGGCTGGAGTTGAAGCTGCTGGCCGATGTGGGGCTGGTTGGCTACCCGAACGCCGGCAAGTCGACGCTGATTGCGCGCATCTCGGCTGCAAAGCCCAAGATTGCCGACTACCCGTTTACGACGCTGGAGCCGAACCTGGGCGTGGTGACGGTGGGCGAAGAGCCGGACCTGGAATCCTATGTTGTGGCCGATATGCCGGGGCTCATTGAAGGTGCGCACCTGGGCTCGGGGCTGGGCGTCCAGTTTTTGCGCCACATCGAGCGTACGCGGCTTTTGCTGCATCTGGTTGACGTGTCGGACTCTTCAGGGCGGCCGGACCCGGTGGAGGACTTCAAGATCATTAACAAGGAGTTGGCCAGCTTTACCAGCAGTGGAATCCGAAAGGAATCTGACCCCTTTGCAAGCGATGACGATCCGTTGTTGCCCAATCACCCGCTAGCCGATAAGACGATGATTGTGTGCGCGACCAAGATCGATTCAGCGAACCCTGAAAAGCTAAAGAAGCTGGCGGCGCACGTGAAGCGGCGCAAGCTGGAATTTCATGCGATTTCGGCGGTTACCGGTGAGGGGATTGATGAGTTGAAGTGGGCGCTGTCAAAACAACTGCGGATTGGCGAGCAGAGCCAGGGAACCTCTCATTGAGTCTTATTCCACGGCGGGCATTCCCTCAGGGGCTGAAACAGGCTGCGGAAAAAGGCCTGATTCCGAGCGAGAATGGCGAAAGACGTCCCTCAGGGGCTAAAGCCCTCGTTTGTTTTCAGGGGTTTGTGGCACGGCTCAAGCCGTGCCCTTTCAAAACAGCGGCGCAATAAGAGTTTTTCCGCAGCCTGTGAAGCCCTCGTTCATTTTGCAGCATTTGCGGCACACTTCGACTTCGCTCAGTGCAGGCTTTGAAGCCGGGCCCTTTCAAAACATCGACTCAACCAGAGGTTTGCTAGATCAGGCTGGGTCGTACTTTCTTTTGCAGGTAGTTTTTACCTCTTGCGGATCGGTTGTTATTACCGGTTGCGCGAGATGGGCGGTGGGAATTCCATTGCCCTCAATAGCCATGGGTTTGGCCCCGGGAATGCTTGTATGCAGGCGCACGATCATTCCATCCCCCGGAGGTATGACCTATGCAATTCATCAAGCGCGATCTCTCCCTAGGCCTCACCCTTAGTGCGCTGGTTTTCACTTGCGCTTTGGCGTGGGGAAGCCCATTTTTCGGAACTGGCTCAGGCCCGAAGGCTGTAGCGGTGCAAGAGCAGGCCCAACCGGCACAGCCACAGCAGGAACAGGCCAAGTCCAAAACCTATACCGGAACTGTGGTGAAGGACGGCGAGCAATTCGTTCTGCGAGAATCCTCAGGGCAGTTATTCAAACTCGACGACCCGGAGCGGGCCAAACCATTTGAGGGCAAAGCCGTTACGGTGACTGGTCAGCTCGACATGGAAGCGAAACTGATCCATGTCGAGAGCATCGAAGGCACTGACGCCTGAGATCTGGAAGTCAGGGTAAGCAATGCACGAAGGGGAGGCCGATCTGGCCTCCCCTTCGTGCGTAACTCAGGCCACTGCTGGTTACCGACGCCGGCCAATTACTCTGCCAGGAACTCGCGAATCAGACGCGCCACCATCTCCGGCGCGGCCCGCATCGCTCCATGGCCCTGGCCTAACAGCCACTCGACCCGCACGCCTGGTAGAACTTCGGCGAGCGCTCGGGAGGCGTCCAGCATGGGATGCTCGGGGCTGAGTTCGCCTACAAGCAGCATGGACGGGAAAGAGAGTGCGCGATAGGGTTCCACATCCGCGCTCAACGCATCCATTGCCTCGAGTTCGCGAATCCAGCTTTTGGCCATGGCTCGCAGGCGGGGCCAACCGCGCGAGGTGCGGAGGCCAGTTATGGTTTCGGCGGGAAGGCGGGGAAATCTAGCGAGGCCCAGTTCCAGAGCCCTGTCGGGATCACCGTCTTCGATGGCGCGGACGTAGGGCGGCAGGTTTTCGCCTGCAATGAGGCCGCCGACGGGCAGAGGCGGCTCATAGAGCACCAGCCCCGGCACCGGATGGCGCAAGGCCGCGCCCAGGGCGCAGGTGGCGCCAAAAGAGTGGGCAACCAGCGCAGCTCCCGGCCCGGCGGCGGCAAGCACCGCGGCAATATCCTCATACTCGCGCTCGATTGAATAAGGCCCAATGCCCTCACCGCTTTTGGCGCGGCCGCGCCGGTCCATGGCGAAACAGGTAAAGCGGCTCGCCAGCAGTCTGACAACTGGCATCCAGTCTGTGTGCATGGCTACGCTGCCATGGACAAAGACCACGCCCGGTCCGCTGCCCAGGCGATGAAAGCTAATGCGCGTTCCGTCGGCAGAGCGCACCGATCCCTCGGCCACCGCTGCCGGTGCATGCTCAATATGCGTTGTAGTCATTGTCTTAATCGTAACGCTTGCGTGATGTTGAGCCGCGCGGACAATCCCAGAATGGGGAACGCGCGCTCAGGTGAAGAAGATCAGGTGCCAGGCAGCGTGTTAACTAACTAGAAAACATTTCAAAGAGGGGGGGTGGGAGGGAGGGTGGTAGGTAGGGAGGGGGGTGGGGGCTGCTTCAGGGTGGTGCGTCTCTTGAATGGGTTTGCCGATGCCGGGCCGGCGGATGAGCATCGAGTTGGGCGAAAAGTGAACATAGAACTATTGTGCGCCGATGGGTGGTAATTATCTGCAGTGAAAATGGCGGCTAAGTTATTGAAATTAAGCATTGTAAAATTATGCCTCATTTTCATCTTTTTCGGGGTGCGGCGGCGCCCCATGCTGGACTGCAAACGGCGCGGCGATTCTTTTGCGTGGCTTGAAGGCGGGTGCTTTCGGGGGCAAAAGTCCGTACAAAAGTCAGATTGAGTTTTTCCGCCGCGCAAAGCTTGAAGGTAAGAGGTTGGCGCGGGCCTGCGCGCAACGCAGTGGACATCCGGCTTTGGCGATGTGCTGGAGGAGTTGGAAGCGGCGCGGGTCGTCGATGGCTGGTGAGAAGCCGACTTCAGGGAGTGATCTGGCGGGAGGGTTGGAGGCTGTCATCCCCGGTCCCCAAAAGCGAGGGACCGGGGGCACCCTCGTTGTGGTTTGGAAAGGACTGAGGGATCGGGGCCACCCGCCGAGGGACCGGGAGCACCCTCGTTGTGGTTTGGAAAGGACTGAGGGATCGGGGCCACCCGCCGCAATTATTGATGCAGGCATGCTGGGGGCGCTCCTGATGAGCGAGGCTTGATCTGCATCGCGAGGGCTACAATTTCATGACATCGACACAGAAAGGTAGTTTAGTGTTCAAGGCCTGACTATGGACATATCACGGAGAGGGTTTGTGCGAGATGCTTTGGGCACCGCAGCGGCGTTGGCGGGGTTGGCCGGCATTGGGGGTGCGAGCGCGGGTGACGCAGCTGAGAGAGAGGACGATTACTATCGCCGGCTGGTGCAAGCAAACGATGCCGGCCTGCGGTCCTATTTCGAGCCGGTGAGAGGGTCAGCTCAACGTTTTGGCGCTCGCGGCGTTGGGGAGGCAGTGGACGCGTTGGCGGGCGCGTACTGCGCGCCGGAGTCCACTTACTTCGAGTCCCAGGTGCTGCTAACAATGCTGGAAGCAGAAGCGGACAAATTACTGGCGGCTCAGCACGCCGATGGGACCATCGATTCGGGCAATTTGTACTCTCCGCCAGACACGGGATTTGTGGTCCAAACGGTTTGCTTGGCCCTGGCTGTACTGCAGCGCATGAGATTGCCGCAACTCTCCTCCGTCAACAAGAAACTGGGAAGGTTCGTGCTGGCGGCCGGCGAGGCGCTGTCTACTGGCGGAATCCATACGCCAAACCATCGCTGGGTGGTCTGCTCCGCTTTGGCGCAACTGAATTCGCTCTTCCCCTCAGCGAAGTACACAAACAGGATCGATGACTGGTTGGGAGAGGGCGTTTTTTGTGATGCGGATGGGCAGTTTGAGGAAAGGAGCACGGGCATATACTCGCGCGTGGTGGACAACGCGCTGATCACGATGGCTCGGTTGCTCGATCGTCCTGCACTGCTGGAGTTGGTCCGCAGAAACCTGGCCATGACGATGTTTTACATGCATCCGAATGGCGAACTCGAAACGGTTGGGTCAAGGCGGCAAGATCAGACGATGGACGCCTGGATTTCAAACTACTATCTGCAATACCGCTACATGGCGATCAAAGACCGGAACGGACAGTTTGCCGCGGTGGCCAGATTGGCCGAACAGATCGGTCTCGATCATGCGGAAGCGAAGATTCCCCTGATTGAATTTCTGGAAGAGCCTCTCTACTGTGAAAAGCTGCCCAATGCTGAGCCATTGCCCTTGGACTACGAGCGGTTTTTCAGGAACAGCGCCCTGTCTCGCATTCGAAGGGGAGATGTGAGCGCTACGGTGTACGGCGGAAGCGACTGGCCCCTGGGCGTTGCATCCGGGCTGGCCAGTAATTCGACGTTCTTCAGTTTTCGCAAAGGAAAAGCAGTGCTGGAATCTGTGCGAATGATCCCGAACTTCTTCAGCGAAGGTTCTTTCCGCAGTGCGGGGATGAAGTTGGATGGGAAACGGTACTTGCTCCACCAGGACATGCAGGTGCCTTACTATCAGCCTCTACCCAAGCATTTGCGCAATCCACAGGGAGACTATGCGCTGACACCCGCAGGGAATCGCTTCTGGAGCAAGTTGAATTTTACCGGGCGGCCAAAGAGCAATATCCAGACTCTGCAGCAGAAAGTCAGCGTGACCGAGAACGCCGGCACTTTTGAACTTGCGTTCGATGTGGGAGGGCACGATCGCGTCCCGGTGACGATTGAACTCACATTTCGACGGAATGGCCAATTGGAAGGGATCGAGCTTGGCGCAACAAGGCCGAATCTCTATTTCCTGCGCCAGGGAACTGGACGGTTTCGCGTGGGCAATGACGTCATCATGTTCGGTCCCGGACAGGCCGATCACGAGATGATCCGGATGGAAGAGGAGTTTTATGACACGCGCCAAGGGCCATCGCAGCCGGACCGCTACCGAGTCTATATAACCGGCTTCACCCCGTTCCGGAAGACGCTCACGATTGGCTGACAGCGCGCTTATTTGCCGGGCTTGTGGGCGACGGCGAGGAGGGTTTGAAACTGGGGAGTGTCAGGTTCCTTGTGGACGATGGAGGTCTGGACCTGGGTGAAGCCGGCCTTTTCGAGCATGGATTCGAGATCGACTTCGCTGAAGCCAAGCCACTCGTCGGCGTAGAGTTCGCGGGCTTCTTCAAAGCGGTGGCGGACGAGGTCGAGGATGACGAGGCGGCCTCCGGGAGCGAGGATGCGGTAGGCTTCTTCGACGGCGCGGGCAGGGTGCAGGGCGTGATGGAGGGACTGCGAAAAGAAGACGAGATCGACTTCGCCGTCCGCGATGGGGACTTCTTCCATGTCGCCGAGGCGGAAATCGACGTTCTGGACGCCGTGGCGGAGGGCCTGGTCGCGGCCCACTTCGATCATTTTTGCCGAGGTGTCGACAGCGATGACCTGCCGGGCGCGCTCGGCCAGCAGCATGGCGAAGGCGCCCTCGCCGGCGCCGAGGTCGGCGATGACCATGGGAGGCATGAGGCGGAGCAGGGCTTCGGCCAGGCTCTTCCAGGATTTGCCGGGGACGTAGTCGCGGCCAAGGCGGCCGGCAACGGAGTCAAAGAAGCTGCGCATCTTGTCCTGGCGCTTGCGGAGAACGAGGCGCATGGCGGCCTGGTCGGGGGCGGCTTCAGGGATCTCCGCTTTGGCCGTCGCGAGCAGGTTGTGTAGAAAGTTGCCCGCCTCCGGAGTGGCGAAAGCGGAAGATCCCTCAGCGTCTAAAGGCCCGGCTAATTGAATGCCACTATCGGCACGACTAGAGTCATGCCCTTTCAAAACTGCAACATTCTCTGAAGCTCGGGTGGCGAGGCGGTAGAGATTGCTCTTGCCGGTGCGGCGGTCCTCAACCAGGCCGGCCTGCTTGAGTTGAGAGAGATGAGTGGAGATGGTGCTCTGGCCCATGGTGAGAATTTCCTGCAATTCGGCGACAGAAAGCTCCTCACCCTGCAGCAGGAGCAGGATGCGGAGCCGGTTGGGATCGGCGAGTACGCGGAGGATTTTCACGATGGACGGCATAGTTTGCGATTGACTGCGAGCTACGGATTCTGATACATATCAACATATCACGATAGGACGATAAGAGGAGAATCAAAATGGCAAGTTCGACGCTGGAAGTGACCGATCTTGGATACAAAGTAGCCGACATGACCCTGGCCGACTGGGGCCGCAAGGAAATCAACATCGCCGAGCAGGAGATGCCGGGCCTGATGTCGATCCGGAACAAATATGCGGCGGGCAAGCCGCTGGCCGGGGTGCGCATCACGGGTTCGCTGCACATGACGATTCAGACGGCGGTGCTGATAGAGACTCTGGTGAGCCTGGGCGCGGAAGTCCGCTGGGCGAGTTGCAACATTTTTTCAACGCAGGACCATGCGGCGGCTGCGATTGCGGCGACCGGGGTACCGGTGTATGCGTGGAAGGGCGAGTCGCTGGAAGATTACTGGTGGTGCACGTATCAGGCTCTGGCGCATAAGGGCGGCAAGGGGCCGGAGCTGGTGGTGGACGATGGCGGCGATGTGACCCTGCTGATCCACAAGGGGTACGAACTGGAGAACGGCGACACGTGGGTGGATTCCGAATCAGGCAGCCACGAAGAGAAGGTCATCAAGGACTTGCTGAAGCAGGTGTTTGCCGAGGATCCGCAGCACTGGCACAAGGTGGCCGCAGCGTGGCGTGGCGTATCCGAAGAGACGACGACAGGCGTGCACCGGCTCTACAAGATGATGGAACAGGGCAAGCTGCTGGTTCCGGCGATCAACGTGAACGACTCGGTTACGAAGTCGAAGTTCGACAACCTATATGGCTGCCGCGAGTCCTTGGCCGACGGCATCAAGCGCGCCACCGACGTGATGGTGGCGGGCAAGATCGCCGTGATTTGCGGTTACGGCGACGTGGGCAAGGGCTGCGCACAGTCGCTGCGCGGCATGGGCGCGCGCTGCGTGATCACGGAGATCGATCCGATCAACGCGCTGCAGGCGGCGATGGAAGGTTACGAAGTGACTACCGTTGAAGACACGCTGGGGCGCGGCGATATTTACGTCACCACCACGGGCAACGTGGACATTATCACCCTGGATCACATGAAGAAGATGAAGGACCAGGCGATTGTGTGCAACATTGGGCACTTCGACAACGAGATTCAGATGGATCCGTTGAACGCAGAGCCGGGGGTGACGAAGTTGAACATCAAGCCGCAGGTGGATATGTACACCTTCCCTTCAGGCCAGAATACGGCCGGGCACAGCATTTTTGTGCTGGCGGAGGGACGGCTGGT
>Ga0114951_10002019_pt1 | contig 23813 bp, 20 predicted proteins | sample AM7aDNAmetaG_FD_88677 | JGI IMG/M metagenome (GOLD analysis project Ga0114951, IMG submission 88677) | Freshwater microbial communities from Finland to study Microbial Dark Matter (Phase II) - AM7a DNA metaG | ecosystem: Environmental > Aquatic > Freshwater > Lake | place: Finland: Lake Alinen... | reverse complement strand
GAACCGGAAACCCCGGACACCCCGTTCGGGGAGCGGTCAAGCGCCGGCAAGATGTTCGGCGCTTCCGGCGGAGTCATGGAGGCGGCGGTGCGCAGCGCGTACTTCCTTATTACCGGCGGAGAAATGCCTAAGTACACCATACAGGAACTGCGCGGAATGAAAGGGTCCAAGGAGCTCCGGGTTAAAGCCGGAAAGATAGAACTGGGCGCGGCTGTGGTCTCGGGCCTTGGCGCGGCGCGCAAACTGATGGAAGAAATTAAAGCCGGCCGTTCCGACCTTCAGTTCATCGAGGTTATGACCTGCCCCGGCGGATGCATTAACGGCGGAGGACAGCCGCTGCGAGCGGACATCGAAGCGGTCAAAGCGCGTATGAACACGCTGCACCAGATAGACAAGGACGCTCCGCTGCGCGTGAGCCACAAGAATACGCAAGTCAAGCGCCTGTACGAAGAGTTTCTGGGCGCCCCGCTCGGCCACAAGAGTCACGAGCTGCTGCACACACATTACAACAAGCGCGACGTCCTAGCCTAGGCGCGAAAAACGAGGTTTAAATATATGATCACCACGAAGAACATTCTTATAGTCGACGACGACATAGACCTGCTGGAACAGACCTCTTTGACAATGAAGGCGGAGGGGTACCGGGTGGCGACAGCCCAAAGCCAGGAGCAAGCCGAGGAAACGCTGCTGGAGTTCATACCCGATCTGGCCATCATCGACCTGATGATGGAGCACATGGACTCCGGGTTCGCCCTGTGCCATCACATTAAAAAGCTTTATCCGGAAGTGCCGGTGATAATGCTTACGGCCGTGGCCGCGGCGACCGGCATAGATTTTGCCGCGCGCCAGGACGGCTCCGCCTCGTGGATGAAGGCCGATGTTCTGCTGGACAAGCCGGCCCGTCCCGAACAGCTCAGAGGTGAAGTGCGCCGCCTTATGCGGATTTAACAAAGAGATGAAATTTGCGGGCCCGCGGGAGTAATTACACCATGAACGACATCACTCCGCTTGTAAAGACAATTACGGAGAAATGCAGGACCTGTTATACCTGCGTAAGAGGCTGTCCGGCCAAAGCCATCAGGATTTCCAGCGGACAGGCGGAAGTTATCAAGGAACGCTGCATCGGGTGCGCCAATTGCGTCCTTATGTGCAGCCGGCAGGCCAAGGAAGTGCGGAGCTCCGTGGCTGAAGTCCGGGCGCTGCTCGCGTCCGGGGCCGAGACCGCTATATGCCTGGCGCCCAGTTTTCCCGTGGAGTTTCCCGAGCTGGACCCGCTCAGGTTCGCCGGGATGCTAAAAAATCTGGGCTTTAAGTATGTGACCGAAGTGGCTTTCGGCGCCGATATGGTGTCGCTGAAATACCGCCGCCTTGTGAACGAAAACCCGGGCAAAAAATATATCAGTTCCGCCTGCCCGGCCATAGTCTCCTACATAGAAAAGTACCATCCGGCGCTGGCCGCCAATCTGGCGCCCATAGTTTCGCCGATGCTGGCCTCCGCGCGCATAGTTAAAGCCCGCTACGGCGCAAATTTAAAGGTCGTATTCGCCGGCCCCTGCGTGGCAAAAAAGGACGAGGCGCTCAGACACCCGGGGGAGATAACCGGAGTTATCACTTTCCGCGAACTGCGCGAACTGCTGGAAACGGCCGGCGTCAGCGACGCCACGTCCCTTAACGCGCATTTCGACCCGCCATATCCCTCGAAAGGAGTGCTTTATCCTATCGGCGGCGGACTGCTTACTTCCTCCGAATTTGAAGAAGACCTTATGAGCGGGAAATTTCTGTCCACGGAGGGTCTGGAGAATTTTACCGACGCCCTGCGTAATTTCGAGCACGGCGACATGGACGCGGATTTTCTGGACATCCTCTGCTGCAACGGCTGCCTGATGGGGCCGGGGATGACGACGAAAAGTTCACGCTATTCCAGACAGGCCTCTCTGCGCCGGTACGCTAAAAAAAGCTATCACAAGATAAAGATAAGCGACTGGGAAGACGCGATTCAAAAGTACCGCAATCTTGACTATTCCACCGGCTTTAAACCTGAAGACAAACGCATAACGCCTCCTCCCGCGGCCGAAATAAAGGCGATACTTGAACGGATGGGAAAACCGGTCCCGGAAGACGAATTGAACTGCGGCGCCTGCGGCTATCAGACCTGCGTGGAACACGCCACGGCCATTTACCGGGGGCTGGCCGAGAGTGAAATGTGTCTGCCGCACACCATAGAAAGGTTGAAGACCACAGCCAAGGAATTGGCGTCCTCCTACGGCCAGCTCGCCAAGACGAAGCAGGCCCTGCTTCAGTCCGAAAAACTGGCCAGCATGGGCCAGCTTGCCGCCGGCGTCGCGCACGAACTGAACAATCCTCTGGGGGTGGTGCTGCTGTATTCGCATCTGCTGGCCGATCAGTGCCAGAAAGACTCCAGGATCTTCAAGGACGCGCAGATGGTCACAGAACAGGCGGACCGCTGCAAGAAGATAGTCGGAGGCCTCCTTAACTTCGCAAGGAAAAATAAACCTTTTTTCAAAAAAACCGACCTGCGGAAGCTGGTGGACGCCCATTTCAAGGGACTGCCCGTTCCCGCGAATATCAGGCCGGACATCGCGCACGACGGCGCGGAATTGGATGTTGAGGTGGACCCCGATCAGATAACGCAGGTATTCTCAAATCTGATAACCAACGCCATAGAAGCCATGCCGGCCGGCGGCTCGCTTAAAGTTTCCACGTTTCAGCAGGGCGGCTATATCTGCTTCAGCGTGACGGATTCCGGCACCGGGATAAGCGAGGAGAACAAGAAAAAAATATTTGAGCCTTTCTTCACGACTAAACAGATAGGCAAAGGCACCGGCCTGGGCCTGGCGGTTTCTTACGGCATAATAAAAGTGCATAAGGGGAAGATCATGGTGGAATCCAACGCCGACATCGCAAAGGGCGCCACCGGGACCACCTTCACGGTAGTCCTGCCGAGACAAACAGCGGAAGTCAGGCAGTAGAAGAAAGCAATTGTGAGTTTAGCGGAGGACAGTAACGTATGAGCGACGATAAAAACATCAAATCGGCGGGGGAAAAACATGCAGACATATAAGATCCTGATAGTGGACGACGAAGCCGGCATGCGCTCCGGAGCCGAACGATCGCTGGAAGGTTTTGAAGTCCCTCTGGAAGATTTTTCAGACAGCGTAATTTTTTCGGTTAGGACGGCGGCCACGGGTCTTGAAGCCGTGGAAGCGATAGCGGCCGATAAGCCCGACATGGTGCTGCTGGACTATAAACTTCCCGACATTACCGGGCTGGAGGTTCTTGAAAGAACCGGCGAAGCGGCGAAGGATATAATCGTGGTGATGATAACAGCCTTCGCCTCGCTTGAAGTAGCCGTTAACGCGACCAAGCGCGGCGCCTTCGATTTCCTTGCCAAACCCTTTACACCGGAAGAGCTCAGAAGCACCATCCAGAAAGCGGCCCGGCATATTTATCTTCAGCGTAAGGCGCGACGCCTGGAAGAAGAAAAACGCCAGGTCCGCTTTGAGTTCGTTTCCGTACTGGCCCACGAGCTCAAATCCCCGCTGGCGGCCGTGGAGGGCTACATGCACCTGATCAAGGAGCGCTTAAAAGGGCAGGAGCTTTCCTCCTACGATTCGATGGTGGACCGCAGCCTGATACGCATGGGCGGGATGCGCAAGCTGGTGATGGATATGCTGGACTTGACGCGGCTGGAATCAGGCCGTAAGAAACGTGAAATCGCCCCGCTTGATCTTGTAAAGCAGGCCCGCAACGCCGCCGACGCGGTCACCGAACAGGCCAAAGCCGCGGGCGTGACCATAGAGCTGACCCTGCCGGAAGAATTGCGCGCTAACGCCGACGCCGGAGAAATGGACATAATAATGTGCAATCTGCTCACCAACGCGGTAAAATACAATAAGCCCGGCGGCAAGGCCACGCTTACTCTTAAAGCTTCTGACGGCTGGATCGACATCACCTGCAGCGATACCGGCATAGGCATGACCAAAGATGAAACTGCCAGGCTGTTCCGTGAATTCGTAAGGATCAAGAACGAACACACCCGCAATATACCCGGCAGCGGCCTGGGCCTTTCGATCATAAACAAAGTGGCGCAGCTCTACGGCGGAGATATCAGCGTGGACTCGGAATGCGGTAAAGGAACAAGCTTCCGCGTCCGGCTGCGAAGCGCCGCGCCTGTGCCGCAACCAGTGGTTAGCCTGAATCCTGCAGTTCATGGTATATCTCAGTGATAAAATCAGGGAACAGAATTATTCTGCAGGATTCCCCGCAGCAGCGGGTTGAGGATCAAGCGCTATGCGCGATGCATCCGAGAAGGTGTATGCCTCCCGAATGGGCGCCCGCTATGCGGGCGGAAAGTTGAAACTGCAACTTTCAGGCCAGCGCATAGTGATAATTTGCGGGCGCTGAGACCACCCCATTCGCTATTCACTAACCGCTGCCGTATTCGCCGGAGGTAAATTATATTATGCCTGCTACCGAGACAAAACAGCCAGACGGCATCACGAAGTATCTAAACAACGGACGCGATTTCATAGACGAAGACGCCATTGAACTCTGCCTGAAAAAAGCCAAAGCCGACCCCGCGCGGGTGCGCGAAATAATCTCCAAGGCTCTGGCCTCCTGCGAAACGCTGGAACCCGGTGAGACCGCGACACTGCTGAGCGTGGAGGACCCCCTGCTGCTGGAGGAGATGTACGCCGCCGCGGCGCTGGTTAAGAAAAAAGTCTACGACAACAGGGTCGTCACTTTTGCGCCGCTGTACTGCGCCAATCTCTGCGAGAACAACTGCCTCTACTGCGGTTTCCGCAAAGACAACACGTCCGAGATTAGAAGAAAACTTTCCATGGATGAGATAAGAAAAGAGACCGAGGTTCTGGCCGGCGTAATCGGACACAAGCGTCTGGTGGTGGTCTTCGGGGAGAGCCGGGCCACCGGAGCCGACTACATAGCCGAAAGTATACGCACCATCTACTCCGTAAAGGTGAAGACCCGCAAAGGTTTCGGGCAGATACGCCGCGTTAACGTGAACGCCGCGCCGATGAGCGTGGAAGATCTTAAAAAACTGAAGACCGCCGGCATCGGCACTTTTCAGGTCTTTCAGGAAACCTATCACCGCAAGACTTACGCCGACATCCACCCCGGAGGCACTCCTAAATCAGATTTCCGCTGGCGGCTTTACGCCATGCATCGCGCGTTTGAGGCCGGAATAGACGATGTGGCCCTGGGCGCCCTTTTCGGCCTCTATAACTGGAAATTTGAAGTAATGGCGCTGCTGGCGCACGCCAAGGAGCTGGAAAAGACTTTCGGCATCGGCCCGCACACCATCTCTTTTCCCCGGATCGAGGACGCGGCCGGAACCGATTTCAACAGAAAAAGCGCGCACAGGGTCAGCGACAGGGATTTTAAAAAGCTGGTGGCCGTTCTGCGGCTTTCCGTGCCGTACGCGGGGATGCTGGTTACAGCGAGGGAAAAACCGGAGATTATCAGGGACGTGATCCCCATGTGCACTCAGCGCGACGCGTCCAGCAGAATAGGCATCGGCGCCTACTCCGACCGCTATAGCGCGCAGGAAGCCAAGCGCCAGCAATTCATGCTGGGAGACACGCGCTCGCTGGATGAAGTGATAGGCGAGCTTGCCGCTTTGGGGCATATAACCTCCTTCTGCACCTCAGGTTACCGCTGCGGACGAACGGGCGACCATATAATGAAAATGCTCAAAAGCGGCAAAGAGGGCCGCTTCTGCAAGCTGAACGCTATCCTGACTTTCAGGGAATGGCTGGACGATTTTGCGTCTCCGGCTACTCAGGCGGCAGGAGAAAAGCTGATACTCAGGGAAATAAAAGAAGCGCTGAACTCCGAAACATACAACCTTGAGATGCGGACAAAATTGACCGGGTATTACAACAGAATAAAATCAGGCGAGCGGGATCTGTGCTTTTAAAAGCGCGCGCGGAAAAATAATATGAACTTCAATGACATCACCGATATGCTCCGGGACCCGGATTCCGAGGCCTGGCTTCTGAAAAAAGCTGATGAGACCCGCCGGGAATACTGCGGCGAAGATATCCATGTGCGGGGCATTATAGAGTTCTCTAATATCTGTAAAAAGAACTGCCTCTACTGCGGACTGCGCGCCAAGAACTCCGAAGTCCGCCGCTACCGCCTGACGGAGGAAGAAATCGTCGCTGCTGCCGAAGCCGCCGCGTCCATGGATATCCGCACGGTGGTGCTTCAGTCCGGAGAAGACGATTATTTCACCGTCGACAAGCTGGCCTCGATAGTGCGCGCAGTAAAAAAGGCCGGGGTGGCTGTCACGCTTTCAGCCGGAGAAAAGACCAGAGAAGAGTACGCGGCTCTCAAAGCGGCCGGAGCCGACCGCTATCTCCTGCGCTTTGAAACCTCCGACCCCGACCTCTTCGCCATGCTTAAACCCGACTCCTCATTCGAGAACCGCTTTAATTGCCTGAAGTGGCTTAAAGAGCTCGGCTTTCAGGTCGGTTCCGGAATAATGGTAGGCCTGCCGGGACAGTCGTACGAGACGATCGCCAGGGACCTTCTGCTCTTCAGGGATTTGGACCTTGATATGATAGGCGTAGGGCCTTTTATACCGCACCCCGACACGCCGCTGGGTCCGACCCCGCGCGGGAACATAGACCTGACGCTTAAAGTCGTGGCGCTGACGCGCCTGCTGACGCTTAACGCCCACATTCCTGCCACCACGGCTATGGGCACGATCGACCGCCTCGGCCGCCAAAAAGCGCTGCAATGCGGCGCCAATGTTATTATGCCCAATGTGGGCCCCCTTAAGTACCGCAAAGACTATTCCATCTATCCGGACAAGATCTGCGTTAACGACTCCGCGGAACATTGCTCGGGCTGCGTAAGCCGCCTAATTGAAAGTCTGGGCAGGAAACGTGCAAAGGGATTTGGGCACAGCCTGAAAAAGTCATAACGGATTTGATGCACCGAGGAAAAAACTATGGAAACCACGCCAAAATCTCTCCGCCTTCAGGTCGCTATCTTTGGCCGCACCAATGTGGGTAAATCCAGCATTCTTAACATGATCGCCGGCCAGGACGTATCCATAACCTCCCCGGTGCCCGGCACGACCACTGACGTAGTGGAAAAAAGCATGGAACTTCTGCCCGTCGGACCGGTGGTATTTCTGGACACGGCCGGCATTGACGACAACTCCGAACTGGGTGGTCTGCGCGCGGAGCGGACAAAGAAAATATTCGACCGCGCCGACGTGGCGGTCATAGTCTGCGAACCGGAGCTCTGGGGACGCTGGGAAGAGGAAATAGCCGCGGCCGCGCGAAAGAAAGGAATCGCCCTGTTGGCGGTGATAAATAAAACCGATTTCATCACCCCTTCGGACGCTTTCGTGGAAAAAGTCAGCCTAGCCGCGGGCGCTCCGATGCTCTGCTGCGCCGTCAATAAGGCCAAGCGCGAGGGCATGGTCGCGGAATTTAAGGCCCGGTTGCTAGCCTTAACCAATGCCGCCAAAACCCAACCTGTCACTATCGTGGGGGACCTTGTAAACCACGGGGAGACGGTGATCCTTATAATCCCGATAGACAAAGAAGCGCCTAAAGGCCGCATAATATTGCCGCAGGTACAGGTGATGCGCGACCTGCTTGACCACGGCGCGATGTTCCTAACCGCAACGGAAAAAGAATACGCATCGGCGCTCAACGCGCTTTCTAAAAAGCCGGCCCTGGTGATCTGCGATTCTCAGGTGGTGGACCTGATGGTAAGCCAGACCCCTCCGGCAGTGCCCTGTACCACTTTCTCGATATTGTTCGCGCGGTTCAAAGGGGATCTGAGCGCCTACGCCTCCGGAGCCGCCACGATAAAAAATCTGCGCCCGGGAGACAGGATAGCCGTGCTTGAAGCCTGCAGCCACCACGCCATAGAGGACGATATAGGCCGCGTAAAACTTCCCAAATGGCTCAGGGAATATGTTGGGGGGGAACTAAAGATAGACACTTTCTCCGGACGAGACCTGCCGGCGGACCTGTCCGCTTACAAACTGGCGATACAATGCGGCGGATGCATGATCACCCGCACCGAGATCCTGAACCGCATGGGCAAAGCCGCGGCCGCCGGCATCCCCATAACCAACTACGGCACAGCTATCTCAGAATGCAAAGGCGTCCTAGAGCGCGTACTTTCGCCCTTCCCCGAAGCCCTGGCAGCCTACCGCTCCGCAAGAAACTCCGCAGTATAGATATAATTTATCAAAGTCAGGCGACGCTGATGATTAAATGACTAATTTTGCGGATGTAATTACTACGACCGCTGGGGAAGCCCGGCGGTTTTGTTTTAGGGTTATCGCGGGAGAAGCATAATGCGCGCAAGTTTGAATGGAGGGCTGACGGCGGGGTGGGATAAGCGAAACCCTCCGGAAGCCCGATCTTGCGTAAGCGCGAGGGCTGAGGACGGGAGGCGCGGGCACGGTGTGCTCGACGCCGTTTTCGCGTTCCCACCCTGCCGGCAGGCCGACTTTGCATCTCGCGGCTCAGAAGCCTGAAATCTATACTTTATCTCGACTGCGGGGCGTATTCGGGGTGAAGGACCAGGCAGTAGTTGTCCATCACGAGTTTTTCCGAGCCGGGCGTTATACGCTTCAGCGCGCAGACATCGGAATTAGGGGGACAAAGCTTCGCCAGCGGATAGCCGGCCTTCACATACTGGTCGCAGGCGCCGCAGATGCTTTCCAAAGCGCCCAGGGCCTGCTCGCGCTTTTTTTCCATAAGCGCGGCCAGCAGTTTTTTCGCGTCTTCCTTCATCCTGCCGGCGAAAGTCCGCGTCGGATAGACCAGACTCAAACGCGGCTTGCAAAGCCCGGGCCAGGAGCCGGACGGCGAGCGCGCCCCGTCGGCGATAAATTCCATGCGGGCGAGCATTTTCCGGCGCAGTTCCGCCGGCGCCGGAACATCCGGGGAATATTTGCTGTGCGAAGTAAATCCGCCGAAAACATCCAATCCCGGCTCGCACGCTTCATTTGACGGATATACAACTTCCTCTCTTTCGCCAAGAAACATCCCGCCCTTTACATTTCCCTCTCCGATCATGAAAAAGCCCCGCACCGAAGGGGCCGAGAGTTTCAAGTAAATACCTTCGGCGTCCAGATCGTCGTAGGAATATACTTTGGCTTGAGGATAGAGGACGCCAAGCCCGGCAATAAGAACGGACTGTACATCGCCGCACGCTTTGCGCGATATGGAATCTTTAAAGGCCGAACCCTCAGGCAGAACACAGTTGCCGGTGAATATCAGCAATTTGCCCTGAGCGCAAAAATCAATAGGCATTTGTGAATCGTCTCCGGAGGCGTTTCCGCCGTTATAGGACGACAGAGGCTGCAGCGCCGCCGCCGGGAACGCCACTGCCGGAATCAGTCCGACACAAACCGCCGCGATAATTTTTTTCATTTATTAAACCTCACAAGAATAACGAGCCATCTCCGCTACAGAACGCCTATCTCGTCTCCAGACCTTTGACCGCCTTTTCGATCGCGGCGGCCAACGCTTTGGCGGCGGGCGAATCCTTCTTGGTTTCAACGAACAGCAGCCCCTTGTCGCCCGCCTCCACCATGTCCGGATCGAAAGGGATCCGGCCCAGGAAAGGCACATCAAGCGATGCCGCGGCTCTCTCTCCGCCGCCGGCTTTAAAAAGATTTACGTGCCCGCCGCAGTGGGGACAGGGAAAATCGGTCATATTCTCTACTATCCCCAGCACCCTCACGCCAAGCTGCTTAAGAAAATTAACGGCCTTCTTTGAATCCAGCAGGGCCACATCCTGGCCAGTGGTCACAACCACGCCGCCGGCAAGCCCCGGGAGGAGCTGACAGATTGAAAGGGGCTCGTCGCCGGTCCCGGGCGGGGCGTCTATTATAAGGTAGTCCAGATCGCCCCAATTAACATCAGCCAGAAATTGTTTCAGCACGTTCAGCTTCATCGGGCCGCGCCAGATAACCGGCGTAGCGCCCTCTTTGATCAGTGAGCCCATGGAAAGCATCACCAGGTTATCCCTGACCGGCACCGGCTCAATAGCCTTACCGTCCGATACGGGATTTACGCCTTCCCGCCCCGTCATCTTGGCGATGGATGGCCCGTGGATATCTATATCCAGCAGTCCGACCCTGAAGCCTTTGCCGCTGAGCAGCGCCGCGAAAGAGACGGCCACTGAACTTTTACCCACGCCGCCCTTATTGCTCATGACTATGACCTTATTCTTAACCCTGGCCATGTTCTCTTTTATCCGCGACATCGAACCGTCTATGGCGACCTTATGCATGATGAATCTCCAGTACCGTTCAGAGCTGCGACCTGTAACCGGTTTCCGCCCAAAGATATGCCTACCCTGAAAACAGGTCTTAATAAGTATATTTAATTATATTTTGTTATAATATTGAAAATTTGTCTCCGGAGCCTGTCCGACATAAGGTTTTTAAGGCGAAATTGACGGTTTTGAAGCCGAGCCGAAGTGACGCGAAACGAGCAGGCTCCAATGAGCCTGTAAGTTGAACGGCGCAAAGGCGCAGGCAAAAAACGGCAATTGCAGCCAAAATTCCTTATATCGGACAGGCTCCCAGAAACAATCACTTCAGCGAAAGGGGAAAAACATGAAACCCGTACTCACTCCTGAGCAGGCTGTAGACTCCATAAAAGACGGCTCATCCGTAATGGCGGGTGGCTTTATGGGCTGCGGGAACGCGTTCACGCTGATCGACGCGCTGATCAACAAAGGCTCTAAAGACCTCACGCTTATCACCAGCGACACCGCCTTCCCGGACGTGGGGGTAGGCCGCCTGATCTGTCAGGGGCGCGTAAAGAACCTGTACGCCACGCACATCGGCACGAACCCCGTCTCCGGCTGCAAAATGAATTCTGGGGAAATGACCGTCACGCTTGTCCCGCAGGGGACTTTTTCAGAACGCATCCGCGCGAAAGGCGCAGGGCTGGGCGGAGTTCTCACCCCTACCGGCATAGGCACCGATATTGAAAAGGGGAAGCAGAAGTTGACCATCGGCGGCAAAGATTACCTGCTTGAACTCCCGCTGGGCGCGGAGTTCGCCCTGATAAAGGCGGAGGTGTGCGACAAATCCGGAAATTGCTTTCTGCCAATGGCGACTAAAAACGCCGCCGTGGTAATGGCCATGGCCGCCGATCATGTTATCGTCGAAGCCGAAAAGATAGTAGAAGCCGGAGAGCTGGACCCGGAAAAAGTAACTATACCCGGCGTTTTTATTTCCGCGATAGTTAAAGCCGCGCTTCCGGCGGCTAACCTTCAGCTTAAATAGCCGACCGCCTGGCCGGAAACAAGGAGATTTATCATGGATCCTAAAGAACTTAAGAGAGTCCGCCTGGTAAAACGCATAGCGCAGGAATTTCCGGATGGCGCTCTGGTAAACCTGGGCATCGGCATGCCCACCATGGTGGCTGACTATATTCCCGCCGGTAAGACTATACTCCTGCATTCGGAGAACGGCTTCACCGGCCTCGGCCCCCAGGCGGAAAAAGGTAAGGAAGACCCCCGGCTGGTCAACGCGGGCGGACAGCCTGTAACCATACTGCCCGGCGGCTGTTTTTTTGACTCATCCATGTCTTTTGCCATAATCCGCGGCGGACACGTGGATTACACCGTTTTGGGCGCGCTGGAAGTGGATGAGCAGGGCAACCTGGCGAACTACATGATACCGGGCAAAATGGTGCCGGGAATGGGCGGCGCTATGGACCTTGTGGTGGGGGCGAAGAATGTCATCATCGCCATGGATCACGTCAATAAGAACGGCGCTCCGAAAATCCTTAAAAAATGTTCCCTGCCTCTCACCGCGGTGGGAGAAGTCGACGTCATAGTCACCGATATGGCCTTCATCCGGGTAACCAAGAAAGGCCTGGTCCTTGAGGAGATAGCCGAAGACACCACAGTTGAAGAAGTTATAAAAGCCACGGAGGCGCACCTGCATATTTCAGGCAAATTAGGAAAATTCTGAGGATCAGAGGAATAAAGGATATCTCATGCCTAACAAAATGATAATAACCTGCGCTTTGAGCGGCGCGGAAACCACAAAAGCCCAGGCTCCAGCTCTGCCGGTCACGCCCGAAGAGCTCGCGGCTTCGGCGGAAGAGGCCTGCCGGGCCGGAGCCTCCATAGTCCACCTGCACGCCAGAAACGCCGACGGCACTCCGACCGCCGACGTGAAAATTTTCAAGGCGGCCATGGACCTGATACGCAAAAAATGCGACGTGGTGATCGAGCTTACTACCGGCGGCGCGGTGGGCATGACCCCGGAAGAGCGCATAGCCCCTGTGGCGCTTAAGCCGGACATGGCGTCGCTTGACTGCGGAACAGTCAACTTCGGCAACGACTACATAATCAACACGCTGCCCATCATGCGCCAGTTCGCGCTTGAGATGAATAAGCACGGCGTGCGCCCCACGCTGGAATGCTTCGACGTCTCGCACGTGCAGTCATCCCATATTCTTATTAAAGAGGGCCTGCTGAAGCCGCCCTATCATTACGGCTTCGTTATGAACGTGCCTGGCGCGCTGAGCCTCAGCGTGAAGACCCTTTCCTACATGATCGACCAGATGCCGCCGGAAAGCTATTTCACCGTTATGGGCGTGGGCCGCGCTCATCTGCCGGGGATATACGGCGCCATAGCCGCCGGCGGGTTCATCCGCGTCGGCTTTGAGGATAATATTTACTATTCCAAGGGAAGACTGGCCAAGTCCAACGCGGAATTTGTTGAGAGAGCGGTGCGTATAACTAAAGAAGCGGATCTGGAAATAGCTAAACCCGGCGATGTGCGCAAGATGTTCGCCCTAAAAGAATAAAAGAAAAACAAACAGGAGAAAAAATGTCAAAAACCATAATCGTAAAGAAAGGCGGCAACCCGTTCGGCTCGCACAGGGTCATAGAACCCAAAGGCGCATTGCCCCAGCCCGCGCTGAAAGTAGACAACAATATGGACTACATCTATGATAACGAGATCATGATCGATGTGGAAACACTCAATATCGACTCCGCCAGTTTTACCCAGATAAAGGACGCCACCGGGCGCGACGAATCTAAAATTAAAGAGATGATCCTGCGGATAGTAGGAGAGCGCGGCAAGATGCAGAACCCCGTAACCGGCTCGGGCGGCATGTTCATCGGCCGCGTCGCAAAGATAGGCCCGAAGCTGGAGGGGAAAATAAATCTTAAGGCCGGAGACAAGGTGGCGAGCCTCGTCTCGCTCTCACTGACCCCGCTAAAGATAGAGAAGATCCTTGGTATAAAAAAGGGCACCGAACAGGTGAATGTCAAAGCCAAAGCCGTGCTTTTTGAGAGCGGGATTTACGCCAAACTCCCTAAAGATATGCCTGAGACGCTGGCCCTGGCCGTGCTGGACGTAGCGGGCGCGCCCGCGCAGACCGCCAAACTGGTGAAGCCCGGCAACACGGTGGTAATCATCGGCGCCGCCGGCAAATCCGGAGTGCTGTGCGCCTACGAAGCCAAGCGGCGCGCGGGGATAAGCGGCAAGGTTATAGGCACAACCAGCTCCGATAACGGCCTCAAAAACATGAAAGAATACGGTCTCTGCGACGTCAATCTCAAACTCAGCGCCACCAATGCCCTAGAATGCTACGAGACTATACATAAGCTGACCGGCGGCAGGATGGCCGACGTGATAATAAACTGCGTCAACATCCCCAATACCGAGATGGCCTCCATACTGATGTGCCGCGACGGCGGCGTGGTGTACTTCTTCACCATGGCGACCTCGTTCACCAAGGCGGCGCTGGGAGCTGAAGGGGTGGGCAAGGACGTGGACATGATAATCGGCAACGGCTACACAAAGGACCACGCCGACATCACCCTTAACATACTGCGCGAGTCTTCCAAAATCCGCAAGATATACGAGAAGATATACGCCTGAGAGCGCAAGAGTCCGGCCGCGGAAAATTTCCGCGGCCGGGACGCTCTAGACCACAGGAAACCCATGGTTATACAGATAAAGTCCGGGGGAAACCCTTTCGGCACGCACCGGGTTATAGAGCCCAGGGGTGTCCTGCCGCAGCCTGCGCTTAAAATAGACAACAATATCGATTATATTTACGACAACGAGATACTTGTGGACGTGGACACTCTGAACATAGATTCCGCCTCCTTCACGCAGATAAAAGAGGCGGCTGGCCGCGATGAGAAGATAATAATCGACACGATAACGCGCATCGTATCCGAGAAGGGTAAGATGCAGAACCCGGTAACAGGCTCGGGCGGAATGTTCACGGGCACGGTGGCGGTAATAGGTCCAAAATTGGCGGGGAAAATTGATTTAAAGCCGGGCGACAAGATAGCCAGCCTGGTCTCGCTTTCACTGACGCCGCTGAATATAGAAAAAATATTGGGCATAAAGAAGGGCACGGAACAGGTGAAGGTTAAAGCCAGGGCCATACTTTTCGAGAGCGGCATTTACGCCAAACTTCCCGCTGACCTGCCGCAGACACTGGCGCTGGCTATACTAGACGTGGCCGGCGCACCCGCCCAGACTGCCAAGCTTGTAAAACCGGGCTCCACCGTAGCAATACTGGGTGCGGCCGGAAAATCCGGAGTACTGTGCTCCTATGAGGCGAAGAGGCGCGTCGGAGTAAGCGGCCGCGTGATAGGCCTGGAATACTCCGCTGCAGCGGTAAAGAAGATGCAGGACTACGGTTTTTGCACCGACGCGGTGCAAGCCAACGCCACCGACGCGCTGGAATGTTACTCGAAGGTCAGCGCCCTTACCGGCGGGAAAATGGCCGATGTCGTAATTAACTGCGTCAATATCCCGAATACCGAAATGGCCTCTGTCATGCTTTGTCGTGAAGAAGGCACGGTCTATTTTTTCAGCATGGCGACATCCTTCACAAAGGCGGCGCTCGGAGCCGAGGGCGTCGGCAAAGATGTTCACATGATCATCGGAAACGGTTACACCAGACACCACGCGGATATCACCATCAACATTCTGCGCGAATCGCCGGTGATACGAAATATTTACGAAAAGATATACGCGTGATATTAGAGGATTAGAAGATTAGAGGACTGGAAGATTAGTGTTCGGACTCACTACATTGTCAGAGAACAACCGGCGGGGAAGATAAATTAAACTCTGCGAACCGCATAGCTAAATCTTTGATCCGTAATTATAATGGAGAACATGTGAAACAATACTCTAAGGTGGACTGGAAACAAATACCTCTGTGGAAAGATGTCTCCGCGCGCGACTGGTTCGACTATAAATGGCAGCTGAAGAATGTCATAAAGGATATCCTCACACTGGACAAGGTCGTAAAGCTGGACGATGCGGAAAAAAAAGACCTCAAAAATTGCCTCAAAAAGTTCACCATGGCAATAACGCCCTACTATGCGGCCCTGATGGACAAGAAAAACAAGAACTGCCCGGTCAGAATGCAGGCCATACCCCGGGCCCTGGAACTGAAAGACGACCCCTCCGATCTGTCAGACCCGCTGCACGAGGATGTGGACTCGCCAGTGCCGGGCCTTACGCACCGCTACCCGGACCGCGTACTGCTGCTGGTCACGAATATCTGCTCCATGAACTGCCGCCACTGCACCCGCCGCCGCTTTGTGGGTTTCGAAGACGTGCATATGGCTCCGGCTAACCTGGATAAGGCTATAGAATATATCCGCAGGAACAGGGCCGTGCGAGACGTCCTGATCTCCGGCGGCGACCCGCTGGTTTTGACCGACGCCGCGCTTGAAGCCATCATAAAGCGCCTGCGGGCCATAGACCACGTGGAAATAATCCGTATCGGCAGCCGCACGCCTGTGGTTATGCCTATGAGGATCACTGACGATCTGGTCACAATGCTCAAGAAGTACCACCCGATATACGTGAACACGCATTTCAACCATCCCAAGGAAATGACGGCCGAGGCAGCCGCCGCCTGCGCCAAGATGGCCGACGCCGGCATCCCGGTCGGCAATCAGAGCGTGCTTCTCAGAGGCGTTAACGACTGCCCCCAGACAATGAAGCGCCTGGTACACGAACTCCTGGTTGCTCGCGTTAAACCTTATTACATCTACCAGTGCGACCTGTCAAAAGGCATCAGCCACTTCAGAACCACCGTCTCAAAGGGTATCGAGATCATAGAGAATCTGCGCGGCCACACGACAGGCATGGCCGTGCCGACCTTTGTCGTGGACGCGCCCGGCGGCGGTGGGAAGACCCCGGTTATGCCGACTTATGTCATATCCATGTCGGAGAAGCGCGTGGTGCTGCGCAATTACGAGGGCGTTATCACCACTTACACCGAACCCTCCGCCTATACCTCGGACTGCGGAACCTGCGAATACTGCGCGGACGATAAATATAAGCCAATCGACGGGGTGGCGCGCCTACTGAACGGCGATCTGCTCACGCTTGAGCCTTCGCAGCTGACGCGCAATAAGCGCCATAAAAAATAACCGGTTGCCCGGCCTCTATCCGCCTTGGCCCGGACTGGCATTATGAATATCCCAAAAACGCTTAAAGACAGGGTAACCTTTATTATCGGCTCTAAAAAGAACGCCGGCAAAACGGCTTTTCTCAATTACGCGCTGGAGGGCCTGCGCCCCGAAACCGGAGTGGCGTATCTTAGCGCGGGCGTGGACGGGGAAAGGACGGACGCGGTTTTCGGCCACCCAAAGCCGCAGATAAGCGCCAGAAAAGGCGACCTTCTTATCACTGCGGAAACGGCTATGTCGCCCAGCGAAGCGTCCTTTGAGATCCTTAACGTTTACCCGTCTAAAACGGCGCTCGGAAGGATGGTTCTCCTGCGAACCCTGCGCGAAGGAAGAGTGGAACTCATAGGCCCGGAAAACAATTCGCAACTGTCAACGATACTATCAGACCTTGAGAAGCATAAGGCCACCACCATCCTGGTCGACGGGGCGGTGGACCGCATCACCCAGGCGGCCTCTCATAAAAAAGCTAATCTGATCTATGTGGCGAAAGTTGCGCCGGAAAATATGCAGTCAGTACTCGACGGCATAAAGCTTATTTACGCCGCCTCCAAAGCCCCTAAGTATTCCAATTGCGAACAGCTCTTCGCGGACCAGGGCCCGGCCATACTGCGCCAGGGCGATAGAGCGCTGATAAAGGGCGCGGTGACAAAAAGCAAGCTGGAGGGGCTGTTAAAGACCGATAAGACACTGATCTTTGAGGACCTGACCAAACTTTTTATCACTTACGGCGAATGGTCCGGACTTGAGAAAAACCACGCCATATATTTTGGCAGGAAGCTTGAGTTATCAGCGTTTATCATCAATTTGTATAATGTGTCAAAGGACGATTTCCTGCGGAAAATTGACAACCCGGGCCTTGCAGGTAAAATTCTTTTCAACCCGTACATTTCATAACCCTGATATGGACAAAGCTTTCATCTTCGCAGAATTCGACGGCTTTTACGACTGTTACAGACCGCTCACGCCCTATGGCAGGCTGGCCCGCGCGGCGCTGCGCTTCTATGACTCGGCCGATACGCTGAACCTGGAATATGACCTGACCGAGCGCTTCATCGCTTTTATAAAGAAAAGCCGCTTCCAGACCGATCGCCTGGAATTTCATCTGAAGAGTATGCCTGCCATGCCGGGAGACCTGCCCCAGATGCTTAGCGCGGCTGATATTTTTATAATAAAGATTTTTCTTTCCAACACAAAGGCCGTGTTCGCGACGCTGCCTTTGGAGATAAAAAAGCCGCTCGCGGCGGCCTGGCGCTCCGACGAGCTCCTGAAGGCGCTCAACCTGGGCGGAGCGGGGGAAACTTTTTATCTGTCCGACGCCTACGCGCCGGAACTCAAGGCAATTCGTGAAAAGCTCTCAGCCGCCGGCGTGGAACTCTCGCGCATGAGGGACGAAAAGCTGAAGGCCATTTTAAAAAATTGCGACCTGGATTTCACCAAACGGGAATTTCTGGTAGTGGATGAAGCCCGCGCGCACAAGATTTACGGCTCACCTGACCTGTTTTTCGAGGGCTACGACGCCGTCAACGTTATCGCCAAGCCTGTTTTCGGGCCCGCCTATCTTGAGCTTACGGCCGCCACAGAAAAGCTTCACGCCGAAGAGCGCGCCGAAGAACAGAAAATACTTAAAGAACTCTCAGCCCTGATCAGAAAAGAAAAAACCGTCATATCGGAATATCTTGAAGCCGTGGAGCGCACCGACGTTCTTTTGGCTAAAGCCCGACTGGCGCTGGAATACTCCATGATCCGGCCCAAGCTGCGCAAGTTCCCGGCCCCGCCGGCGCTGAAAAAGGCACGGTTCATTCCTTTAGAGGCGAAGCTTAAGACGTTAAAGCTGAAATACACCCCGCTGACTTTTAAGTTTTCCAGACGCGTAAACATCCTTCACGGCTCAAATATGGGGGGCAAGACCGTGGCGCTGAAAACTCTGGCTTTCGCGCAGTTGCTGGCGCAAACCGGATTTTTCGTGCCGGCCGAAACTTATGAGACCTGCTTATATGATCGCATCCACGTCGTAGGAGACGAGGAAAGCGGGCGGGCCGAAGGCCTCAGCAGTTTCGGCCTTGAGATGAACGCCTTCGCGCGGGCCTACGCCGACACCGGCAGGCATTGCCTGGTGCTCATGGATGAATTCGCGAAGACCACCAATTCCGACGAGGCCGCCGCGCTGCTTTCCGCCATAAGCGAAGATTTCTGCGGCAATGAAAAAGTTCTGGCCTTCATCTCCACGCATTTTTCGCGGCTTTCGCCGCAGAAAAACGCGGCTTTCCTGAGGATGAAGGGCTTTGACAACGCGGCCTTCAGCGCCTACTTCAGCGGGAAGACTCCCATGGAACTTACCGAAAAACTCAAAATGCTCAATAAATTCATGGATTATGAGATAACCACCAATACCGGCGCGGCCGGAATACACGACGCCATAAAGATAGCGCGGATACTCGGCGTGAGCGGCCGCATCATCGAACACGCACAGAAATTCATGACCGCAGCCGGAGAAGCGAAAGCCGCGCCGGAAGCGAAGGACCCTAAGGAGCAACCTCAATGACCGTCAGATCCAAACTCGGGCTTTCAAAAAACAAGATCGCTAAAGCCCGCGGGCTGGCCCGCGAAGTGACCGGCCCCGTTCAGGATTTCATAAACAGCCACACCACGGTCACCATAGAGCGCGCCACCCTGCGCCTTCTGGGCGCGGACGGCGCCAACTCCGACGGCGTGCCGGTGCCGAATCTAGCGGCTGAGCATTGCAAAGAAACGCTTTCCGGCGGCGCGGCGAAGTATTATATAAACGCCCTTGAAAAACTTTCAAAATCCCCCGACGAGCTAAACAAAGAAATAGCCGCCGGCCTCGATATCTCCAAAATAGAATTTACTGATGAGGAAAGGATACACAGAAAAGCCGCCGCGCTGATCGCCGGCCTCGATAAGCGCATTGCCGCCAATGTGGCACACCGGGACCGCAAATTAAAAGAAGGCGCGGATAAACTTAAATCTCCGCTGATCTATGTAATTGTGGCGACCGGCAACATACATGAGGACGTAAAACAGGCCCGGGCGGCCGCGGGCCAGGGCGCCGATATCATCGCGGTCATACGCACCACCGGCCAGAGCCTTCTGGATTACGTACCCTACGGCGCGACCACCGAAGGTTTCGGAGGCACCTACGCCACCCAGGAGAACTTCCGCATCATGCGCGCGGCCCTGGACGAGGCCGGAGCGAAGGAAAAGCGCTATATCCGCCTGGTAAATTACTGCTCCGGGCTATGCATGCCGGAGATAGCCGCCATGGGCGCCATGGAGCGGCTGGATATGATGCTGAATGATTCCATGTACGGCATCCTGTTCCGCGATATCAACATGTACCGCACTTTCACCGACCAGTTCTTCTCCCGAATGATAAACACCGCGGCCGACATCATCATCAATACGGGCGAGGATAATTATCTGACCACCTCCGACGCCATCGAAAAGGCGCACACGGTGCTGGCGTCCCAGCTTATTAACGAGCAGTTTGCCAAAAGCGCCGGCATGCCGGAGCGGCTGATGGGGCTCGGCCACGCCTTTGAGATAAACCCTGACACCAAAAACGGATTTTTATACGAATACGCCCAGGCGCTCATGGCTCGCGAGATCTTCCCGAATCACCCGCTGAAGTACATGCCTCCGACGAAATTCATGACGGGGAATATCTTCAAGGGTTACGCAATGAACACGCTGTTCAACTTTATCAGCAAAGCCACTAACCAGTCTATCGCTCTTCTGGGCATGCTGACCGAGGCCATCCACACGCCTTACCTGCAGGACCGCGCGCTGGCCATAGAAAACGCCGTTTACGTCCACAACAATCTGGCCGACTTTTTCAGCGAGGTTGAGTTCAAAAAAAACGGCATCATGGTCAAACGCGCCAAGGCTGTGCTGGACGAGACTATCCTGATGCTGGCTGATGTCAGAAAAAGGGACCTTTTTGAAGCCATAGAGACGGGGATGTTCGCCGATATCAAGCGGCCCCGCAACGGCGGGAAGGGCTTTGACGGCGTCTTTGAGAAAACAAAGGATTATTACAACCCCGTGGAAGAGTATTTAAAGAAGAAGCTAGGGATCGCAAAACGGAAAGCGGAAAGCGGGAAGAGTTAAGCGGGGAGATAGATATGAGACCGCACGAAAAACTTGATGTTTGGAAAAAATCAATAGAACTTTCGGAAAAGGTTTATGCCGCAACCAAAGGATTTCCGAAAGAAGAACTCTACGGGCTTTCTTCGCAAATGCGCAGAGCAGTCATCTCAGTAGCTGCCAATATAGCGGAAGGCGCGGCACGACAGACTAAAACAGAACTAAGGCAGTTTCTTTTCATAGCCAGAGGCTCTTTAAGCGAACTGGAGACCGAGCTTCAAATATCCCTAAGACTTGGCTATATACAAACGGATGCGTTGCGGGTTATCGATAGCCTTTGCGCCGATGTGGGAGCAATGCTGACTGCTTTTATCAAAAAACTATAACTCTTTACGCTTTCCGCTTTACGTTTTACGGCAAACAGGAGAACAATGTTCATTAAACCTTACGGCGACACTCTGGACGACGGCGCGGTGCAGCTTTCCTTCACTCTGCCCATACCCTGCGGCGGCAAAGCCAAAGAAGCGGCGAAACTCTATGTGCAGAAACTCGGATTTAAACGCGCCGAGATCGTCCACGCCTCAGCTCTGTCGGATGATTTCACCTTCTTTGTGGCCTACGGAAAAACCGACGTCTCCCTTGACTACGATAAAGTGGAATACGCCGAAGCCGTGGATAAGTTTATGTCCATGGACGAGATCAACGCCTTTATAAAAACGACCTTTAAGCGCAAGATCGTAGTAGTCGGGGCCTGCACCGGTTCCGACGCCCACACCGTAGGCATAGACGCCATCATGAACATGAAGGGCTACAACCACCACTTCGGCCTGGAGCGCTACCCGATGATAGAGGCGTTCAACCTGGGGTCGCAGGTTCCCAACGATAAGCTTCTGGAATACGCCAAAACGGTAAAAGCGGACGCTATACTGATATCGCAGATAGTCACCCAGAAAGATGTCCACATAAAAAATCTTACCGAATTTATCGAGCTGGCTGAGGCCGAGAAGCTGCGCGACAAGTTTATCGTGGTCGTAGGGGGTCCCAGGGTCAATAATAAAACCGCCCGCGAACTGGGCTATGACGCGGGCTTCGGCACCGGCACCTACGCTGAACATGTCGCCACCTTCGTGGTAAAAAAGCTGCGTGAACGGCTGGCGGCATAAGAGCAACTCGCGTCAAACTGAAAGGCAGGAGAGAACTAATATGGCTGAGCACCTTAAACTGGACAATTCCGAGAGACTTTACAAGGAAGCGCAGGAAGTTATACCCGGCGGCATGATGGGGATCCGCAGGCCCTACAACTTCGTCCCGGGGGAGTATCCGATATTTTTCGATTCCGCCAAGGGCGGAAAAGTTACGGACGCCGACGGCAATGAGTATATTGACATGCTTTGCGCCTACGGACCCATAATAATCGGACACCGGGAAAAAGAGATAGATAACGCCGTCATAGCGCAGATAAAGAACAAAGGTTTCTGTATGTCCATCGTGCAGGAGATACAGAACACTCTTGCCAAAAAGGTCATTTCCATCATTCCCTCCGCGGAGAAAGTGGTATTCGCTAAAACCGGCTCCGACGCGACCACGCTCGCCGTCCGCATAGCCCGCAGCTTCACCGGCAAAACCAAGATAGCGCGCTGCGGCTACCACGGCTGGCACGACTGGTGCGTTGAGAACAAAGGCGGCGTACTCCCCAAAACTTTCGAGGACACCCTTGAATTTGAATATAACAACCTCCAGCAGCTGGAGGATCTGCTAAAGGCGCATGGTTCCGAAGTGGCTGGAATAATAATTACGCCGCTCGGCCACCCGAACGCGCATGAAGTGGAAATGCCCAAACCCGGCTTTCTGGAAGGAGTAAAAAAACTGGCGGAGCAATACGGATCGGTGCTGATCTTTGACGAGATACGCACCGGCTTTCGCGTAAGTCTGGGCGGCGCGCAGAAACTATTCGGAGTTATCCCGCATCTATCCGTATTCGGAAAGGCTATGGCCAACGGCTACGAGATCAGCATGGTGGCTGGCCGAAAAGACATAATGGATGTGCTCATCAGCAAAGCCTTCGTCAGCTCCACCTACTTCAATAACACGCTGGCTATGGCTGCCTCGCTAAAAACAATTGAAATGCTTGAGCGAGATAACATACTGGATGTTATCGCCAAGCGCGGCCACTCATTCTGCAAAAAGGTGCGCAAGTATGTAAAGGCCAGCGGGATACCATGCGCTTTCACCGGCGAGCCGTGGATGCCTTACATCACCTTCGATAAAGACGAGACTGGCGCGTATAAGAAGACACGAGTTAACTTCTACACCCAGCTTATACGCCGCAAGGTCTTTCTGCAGCCTTATCACCACGGATATGTCTGTTACCGGCATTCGGCTAAAGACCTGTCTTACGCCGCGGAAATGATAGGAGAATCTCTGCAAGAAGCCAAAAAATCAATATAACGGTTTTTTTGTCACTCTTTACGATTCACGATTTACGCTAACAATCCGCCATAAGCTATAGGCTTTAGGCCATAAGCAGAGTAGAAACCGCTTACTATTTACGTTTTAGATTCACGCTTTACGACTACTGGAGGGATCATGAAAGAAGTTTTCATAGTTGACGGCGTAAGGACTGCGATAGGCACTTTCGGCGGAACGCTCGCTAATCACAGCAGCGTGGAATTGGGGAAGATCGTGCTTTCGGAACTTATAAAGAGGACCCGGCTTACCCCGGGCGACGTAGATGAAGTAATCCTCGGCAACATACTTCAGACCGCGCAGGGCCAAAATATCGCCCGCCAAGTCGCCATCGGCGCGGGCCTGCCTAAAGAAAAAACAGCCATGACCATCAACATGGTATGCGGCTCCGGCCTCCGGGCGGTGGCTCTGGCCGCACAGGCCATAAAAGGGGAAGATTCAGAACTCATCATCGCGGGCGGAACAGAATCAATGAGCAACGCCCCTTACGCCCTTAAAGGCGCGCGTTTCGGTTACAAGATGGGCAACGGCGAACTCATTGACACCATGATAAGCGACGGACTCTGGGATGTTTTCAATAATTACCATATGGGCGTCACCGCCGAAAACCTGGCAGAGAAATACGGCATCACCCGTGAAGAGCAGGATAAGTTCGCCGTGGATTCGCAGAACAAGGCCGAGAAAGCCACAAACGAAGGCAAATTCAGGGACGAGATTGTCCCCGTTGT
>Ga0114951_10002018_pt1 | contig 23815 bp, 28 predicted proteins | sample AM7aDNAmetaG_FD_88677 | JGI IMG/M metagenome (GOLD analysis project Ga0114951, IMG submission 88677) | Freshwater microbial communities from Finland to study Microbial Dark Matter (Phase II) - AM7a DNA metaG | ecosystem: Environmental > Aquatic > Freshwater > Lake | place: Finland: Lake Alinen... | reverse complement strand
TCCACTGCTGTCATTGGCATTGCCATTGAGCTGCCAATAGCCGACAAGACCTGTGGTATCAAACCCAAGCTCATCAAACTCGGTTGCGGTCAGGTCACCATCTTTGTTGATATCAAGTGCAGCAATAGCCGGGGGAGAAAAAATAATTAAAGAAATTAAAAGCAGTGATAGGGAGAGATGCTTGCTTGCTTGCTTGCTTGCTTGCTTGCTTGCTTGCTTGCTTGCTTGCTTGCTTGCTTGCTTGCTTGCTTATAACAGGAATTTTTCATGACTGCATTTTACATTTAAACATGAAGATTTCCATCACTAAATTATTCTTCTGATTTTATATTCCATGATTTCTATCCTGGCAGCATCAGGGTGATCGTCCCTGTGTGCCTACAACACCCTGAACGGCTTCCGGAAATCAAACAACCCACCCAGTCTGTTCAGCAAAGTTGGAGATCCACCCTGGATGGATAGCTCTCCTGTTTTATACCTTGTGATCTTAATCAAATTCTGCTGATCCTCGTAGGTGATCTTGTAATTTACAGGCAGGTTCACATCCAGGATCTCTGGCTGCCTCATTAAATCTTCAAGGCTGTGATCTGTGTTGCCTGCCTTTGATTCTTCTTTGATCAGCCTGGCTATAGTTGAATAATTTTGCATTTGTGTGCCTCCATGTTTTTCTGCTCATTTCTCTGACATGCCTTCGGTCTTTGGATATTCAATGCCAATCGTTGACGTTGTTGACGTTGTTGATGTTCGTTTATACCTGTCCATTAATTTGGTAAACAATTCATCACAGACCAGGTGTGAATATCCAGCGTTAGTGATCTTTGTATTTAGCCCTATCTTCCTGAGAATGCACCCCACCCCTTTATTGGTCATGGCACAGGCTGGTGGCATAGCAGCATTAATTGCCTGGGTGATGGCATCAGTAGGAATCATGCCCTTGACTACTGTATCCTTTAGGGAATACAAAATACCAGGCAACCAGGACACATCCTCGGGAACGAGTGGTTTCTTTCCATAATTTTCAACCAATAGAACACATTGCCCAAACAATCGTCAAACGATCACACACTAAAATCACATTTAACCCTACCGGTCTCTTGCTCCAATTATATGGAACCGTTATAGTGAAAACAAGCTGAAAAATAGCCAAAAAATAGACAACATAATAAAAATATGTTATACTTCAGACATTATTCTGACATTTAACAAGAGGAAAAGCCTATGCAAAATGATCAGGGAACGATCTTTAAGGGCATTTACGAATTCGAGGATTCCAGCGGTAGTCTAGTCGCTGCCAAACTCCCTGTAACTGGGACCGCGGACCTTTATTCCGGAACGATTATTATTGTCAAACCCAATCAAGTCGCCCTGTTCATTTATCAAGGACAGATCGCCGAAATCCTTCCACCCGGGAACCATCAGGTCAAAACCGGGAACTTCCCGATCCTGACGCGCCTGGCCAACTGGCAATTCGATTTTGAAAGCCCGTTAAGATGCGAAATATGGTTCTTTTCGACGTCCGTTTTCATCGGCCGCCGTTGGGGAACCCCGGATCCGATGATCTGCGGTTTCTCCGGAATGCCATCCGTGCCAGTGCGCGGCCACGGCATTTACAATGTTGTCCTCAAAGACCCGAAGAAGTTCTACCTGAACTTAATGGGAGCCAAAACCAGTTTTTATGACATCTCTGAGGTCGAGGACCTCGTTCAATCCCAGATCGCGCAGTTCCTGCCAAAATCTTTGTCCGAAGTACCAGATCTAGCATCGTTGAACAAATCCCAAGGAGAGATCTCAAAAGAACTGGTGCCACAAGTCAATCAGGGCCTAGAGCCCTATGGACTTGCCTTGGAGAGTTTACAGATCATTTCTCTCGTCCCCTCCCAGGAAGTCCTGGAAGCGCTGGATGCCAAAGTCGCCCTGAACACCATCGGCAATCAACGGGAGTACCTGCTGTACAAAGCGGCCAACAGCCTCGACGCTCACGGAATCGGCGGCAACGGAGGGAAAGAAACCATTTCCGGCGATTCCATGCAGTTAATGATGGGGCTCATGCTGGGACAGAGTTTTATGGGCCTTGATTTTCGCCAGAAAGAAAAGAACATGGGTCCGGCCGGTGAGGAAACTGCCGAACGATGGAAGGCCTGTCCCAAGTGCACTACTCCCGTCAAGTTGGGGGACAAATTCTGTTCAACCTGCGGAGGAGAAATCAAATGAACTTTGAAATCGCATGTTCGCATTGCGGATCCATTTCATCACCCGTGACCGGTGTTTGCCCTTATTGCAAGTCGGTCATGACCCAAACGGATCCCTCGACGCAGCCGGAATCCTTTCCCCAGATTCAATCTCTGTATGAGGACGGAAAAATAGAGTTTGCGCTCACCGCGGCGTCCGGGCTTGAAAAGAAAGACCCAGAGTCGTTAAAAGACCTTGGCTTTGTCCTTCTTTACGTAAAGATCCTGCTTGAAACGGATGCTCCGTCGAGCAAGGCAAGACTGTTGCTGAAGCAGACCCTCGCAGATAATCCGTCCAATCCCGACCTTCTGGAATATCTTGAACTTGTTGAAGCGGAATCCCACATCTCTCGCGACAATAGTTCTCAAGGAGAAGTTATCCTGACCAATATCGTACGGCGTTCCCCAAAGAATGTTCACGCACTATTTCTCTTGGGAAGCCATTTGTTATGGACAGAAGATGATCCACAAAGTGCATTGCGATATTTGGAACAGTGTGTCCGGTTCCGTCCGAACTTTATGAGAGCCAAGGCGTGTCTGGCGGCCACCTACAAGGCCTTGGGTATGCAGGATCCAGCGACCCGACTGTTGACCGAGTGTGCTAATAAAACCTCTGACGGCAATGTAAAACGCCTGTTTGAGAGTTTTGCGGCGCAATAATTACCAGAAAATCCAGAACCCGGGAAACTGGGAACCAACAACCCGCTTAACAGCGGGTTTGTTTTTTCTGGTATCCGCAGTCCATTAAAGACCTCTTTGCCGGACACCTAATTGGTGGCCATTTCGCCGTGGGGAATCTATGCTATCTTTTCTGGTCAGTCATTATCCACTGGTGCCCCATATGCCGCCATTGCCTCTGCCAACCGGCATTATATGCTATCGTTGCCTTACGTACGGACAAGCCCGCCTTCACAATCTCTTTCAGTCTCGCCGGCTCAATATCCTTCCTCGGGCGGCCGCCTGAGTACCCCCCTTATCTTTCTTATTCCTGAGGCCGTTCTTTACCTTCATGCTCAGATTGCGACTAAACATCTGGGCGAAATACGTGAACAGGTTCCGGACGATGTGCCACTTCACGTCATCGTTTGAATCTATGCCTTCGGCAAGGCTGATAAACCGGCATTTATAAAGATACACAATGCGATTCAATATCACGCCGGTCTTGCTGGGATGTTCCCGGCCGGCCGCAACCAGGGCTTCGCCTGTCTTGAGGCCCATGTTAGATTGAAGAATAATAACCATTCTGTTATAATGAAAAAAATACAACACCTTTGCAAGGATATCCCTATGCCATCCACCCAACTTCTTGTCATCGGCGCCGGACCCGGCGGTTACACGGCGGCGTTTCATGCCGCAGACCTGGGCCTGGCCGTCACGTTGGTCGATAACGGTCCGGCCCTGGGCGGTGTGTGCCTGAATCGCGGCTGTATCCCGTCAAAAGCCCTCTTGCATGCGGCACGGATCATCAACGACGCCGCCGCAGCAGAAAAGATCGGCCTTAAATTCGGCCCGGCAGAACTGGATGTGGCTAAACTGCGTACCTGGAAAAATGCGGTCACGGCCAAACTCACCGGCGGATTGGCCCAGCTCGCCCAGATGCGCAAGATCACCGTGATCCGCGGCCAGGCAAGATGCCTCAACGCTCATACAGCCCGGATCACAGCATCCGCCGGCGGCAGCGAACACGTCTCTTTTGAACACGCCATCATCGCCACAGGCTCACGGCCTGTCGCACTGCCTTTAATGCCCGCTTCAGCGCGGGTATGGGACTCCACCGGAGCGCTTGATTTCCCGGATGTCCCGGCATCCCTGCTCGTCATCGGAGGCGGCTACATCGGACTGGAGCTCGGCAGTGCCTACAGCGCTTTTGGAAGCGAGGTCTCGGTGGTCGAAGCCCTCCCCCAGATCCTTGCCGGCGCTGACAAAGACCTTGCGGACATCCTCATCCGCCGCCTTAATCAGGAGTTCAAGGCCGTGATGACCGCCACACGGGTCGTGAAGGCGGCAGAGGCCGCCGATGGCATCGAGGTCACATTCCAGAACGATAAAGGGGAAGAACGGCAGGAACGCTATGCCCAGGTGCTTGTGGCGGCCGGACGCCGGCCCAATGTCGATGAACTGGGGTTGGAAACCACCAAGGTCCAGCTGACGGAGAACGGGTTCATCGAGGTTGACAGCCAGCGGCGCACGGATGAAAAAACCATTTACGCCATCGGCGATGTCACCGGCAACCCCATGCTCGCGCACAAGGCTTCCGCTGAAGCCAAAGCCGCGGTTGAGGCGATCGCGGGCCGGGAAGGCGACTATGCCCCGCGGTGCATCCCTTCTGTCATTTACACAGACCCGGAACTGGCCTGGTGCGGACTGACCGAACAACAGGCGCGTACCCAGGGCATGAATATCGCCGTTTCCAAATTCCCCTGGGCGGCCTCAGGACGGGCTATGGCCACGGGGCGCACGGACGGCATGACCAAACTGATCGCAGATACACGCACCGGCAGGATCATCGGGGTTGGGATTGTTGGCGCGGGGGCGGGCGAACTCATCGCTGAGGGCGCTGTCGCCGTTGAAACCGGCCTGAAAGCCGAAGACCTGGCGCTCACCATCCATCCGCATCCGACCCTTTCGGAAACGCTCATGGAAGCAGCCCAAGGCCTTTTCGGCCAGCCGGTACATCTTATCCGCCCGAAAAAATAACGCCGGGCACAAGATTGTGGCGCCGGGCATCCCCCGCCGGAAGTTCGAGCACATAGAGCGCCTGGGCCGAAGGCGTATAAACCGGGCATGGGTCCGCGATGCACGCCGGGACATCCGCTTCCACATGGACAACCCGCTTGTCCTTGTCCAGCCAGAGAATATCGATGGGAAACGACATGTTCTTCATCCAGAACGAATAAACACCCTCCCGGTCAAACACAAAAAACATGCCCGTGCCCGCTTGAAGGCCGGGACGGAACATCAGGCCTTTTTCACGCCCATCGTCGGTAGCCACCACGTCAACGGCAAAACACGCCTGACCGGCGCACACACGGCCCGTGGAAGGCACGCATCCGGCCGCCATCCCAGCCGCCAACACCAGGGACAAAAACACCCGGCAGGGTCTAGCGGGCATAATCGTCACGCTCCCCTGTCAGACGGATATAATCCCTGAATGTAAGCTCGCCCTTGACCACGCGGTCCGCCGAGGCGATACGCTGGTGCGTGTAGGGATGGGTGCGGCCATACATTTTAGGACGGATGGGCTGATGGCGGTCATATTCCTGAAGATGTTCGAGCATGGTGACCATGCCCATGGGGGCATAGCCGGCGGCTTTCATATATTTGATGCCCAGGGTGTCCGCCTGGATTTCGTCATTCTGGGAATAGGCGAGGAACATGGATTCGACTGTAGCGGCCACCCCTCCGGCGAGGCGGGCATTGGTCTGAATGGCGGCCAGGATGAGCGCAAGGCTTCCGTAGGACGCCTGCATGCGTTTGATGCTGTGCCGTGCGGTAATATGGGCCATCTCATGGGCGATCACCGCGGCCAGCTGATTGTCATCGTGAATATAATCCAGAAGGCCCCGGAACACATAAATGTAACCGCCAGGCAATGACACGGCATTGACCATGGGCTTCTCGCCCTTGAGATCTTTCTCTTCGACAACTTTGGCCACGTACACAAGTTCCTGACGGCCGCACGCCTGCGCCAACCTGCGCGTGATCACATCCACCCGCGCATTCAAGCCCGTATCGTCGAGGACCTTGTATTGCTTCTCCAGCTCCTGGGCAATGGAAGCCCCGATCTGCTGTTCACGGTCTGTGGAATAAAAAGACGTTTCCTGGGAATCCGTGGCGGGATTAAAACTGGTCGTCACGCCGCCGCATCCCCCGCAAGCCCAAAGGGCCGCCCCAAGGCCAAGACCCCTGAAAAACCGCGTCATGCCCATGCCTCCTATAGCGCGTGAATACCAAACTGCCGCAGCATATGGACCAGTTTTGCGACCGGCAGGCCCACCACATTGAAATAACAGCCCTCGATGCGCGGGATAAAAAGTCCGCCGCGGCCTTCGATGTCGAATCCGCCGGCCTTGTCCATGGGAGGGACTTCCTTGTGATACCGGTCGATCTGGCTGTCGGTGAGGGGCGTCATGATCACCTTGGTCCGGTCATAATCAACCAAACTCTTGCCGGTCACGGTGTCGATCACCGCCACCCCCGTATACACCCAGTGCGGGGCAGCCATCAGCTCTTTGAGGTTCTTCTTGGCCTCTTTAAGGTCCTTGGGCTTAAGGACAAGCTTGCCCCGGGCGTAGACGACCGTGTCGGCCCCGATCACGAGCGCCGGGCCCTTCACGCCTTCGGCCACGTCGAGCGCCTTGATGAAGGCGTTTTCCTTCACCAGGTCCGCCACCGTTGTTCTGATCCGGCATATTTCCCGGGCGCGTGACTTTTGGACCACAAAAGGAACGTTTAACAGGCGCATGAGTTTCTTGCGCTGGGGGGATGCGGAAGCAAGGATGATCTTTTTCATGGGGTCAGTCTTTCAGGAATTCGGAAGCCGTAAAAAGCGACACGAGTTCCACCCCGCGTGCCGCCAGCGCCTCTTTGGCACCATCCTGGCGGTCGATGATGCAGGCGCATTTCACGGGCTTCAACCCGTCGGGCGCCAGGGCATCCAGGGAATGGATGAACGCCTTGCCTGTGGTAGCCACATCGTCGATGAACACGATGCGGTCTTCGGGGGTCAGCGCAGGTCCCTCGACCATCCGGCCCTTGCCGTGCCCTTTGGGTTCCTTGCGGATGATGAACGTCTTGACCGGACAGCCTTCGAGGAAGCTCACCGCCCCAATGGCGCCCACCATGGGGTCAGCGCCCAGCGTCGGACCGCCGATGGCGGTGGGATTCACATCTTTGACCAGCGCATGGATGAGCTTGCCGCAGAGAAAAGCCCCTTCGGCGGAAAGCGTCACCAGGCGCGCATCAAGGTAGTAACTGCTCTTTTTTCCCGACGACAGGGTGAAGTCGCCCTTGAAGAAAGCCTGGGTCTTGAGGATATGAAACAGCCGCTGCCGGCATTCCGCCACCGATGTGTCGAGCATCTTGATCTCTCCATGGATAATGATGATTGATCCGGATTAATTGGACAAGGGCACAACGTCCAGCTTACGACGCTGGATCTCCCACAAAAGCTGGATGCGGTACTTGATCATCCTCTTGTACTTCTTGTATTGCTTGGCTGTAAACCCGCTGGTCGCATGAAAGGTCTTGAGGGCCTCGAGCTCCACCGCGGCGTCAATGTAGGCATCCACCAGTTTCCTGTCGTCAAGCCCGGCGATATCCCCCGCGTCAAGGATCTTAAGATCGCTGTCATCATCCCTGGGCTCAAAGGTGTAACTCCCGTCGCCCGCCTTGCTTTCGGTCTTCTCCGGTACCACCGTCGAGGCATGCCCGATAAAAGGCGCCGCCCCGATCACCACCGCACAGCACGCCCCCCACCATATAAAACGCCTCGCCGGCACGCCGCCGCTCAAAAGATCACCGCCATTTTTAGGCCGATCTCTTTGGTGACATTGTCCGGTTCCATCACGATGCCGATAGGGGTGCCGTTCTGCACCCACGGTGAAATATCGGAATCCTGGATATGCCAATACCGGTAAAAAGGCCCGAAACTGACCTGCGCCCGGGGCCATACCCTCACCAGGCTCAGCTCGCCCCTCACGCCAAATCCGCTGCGCTGGGTGTTGGACGCCTGCGCATACCCCGCGTTGGCGCCTCCGGCATCCTGTATATCTTCAAAATGACTGATCTGACGGCCTTGAAGAAGATGATCGTATTCCAGATTCGCGGCCAGCCCCCATGGCGCGGACCATTGCCAGCGGCCTGTCGCCCCGACCGGAAGATAAATATAGCGTGATTCGCGGTTATATCCGCCGGGCTGCAGAGCTTCAAGCCCGTTATTAAGATAACGCAACCCCAGGCCCGCATAAGGCATCACCGTTAACGAAGGGCTCAGCACATATTCCTGCCCGGCCACACCCCGGAGTTCATACATATACTCCTTGATCCCGCTGAAAGTGACATTCCCCGTATAATCCACCCGGCCCGCGGCATAGCGAAGTTCCGCACGGAACACATTGACGATCTCACGCAGCATCGAATCCATATCCGCAGGGCGGAACGTATAGGCCGCCAGAAAACCGTTATAACGGCCTTTGGTGTCCATGAAATGCCGGTCGCTGACGGTTTCTTTATAACTGTAGTTGTAACGTTCAACCCCGACACTGAATTCATGCTGCCGACGGGCTGGAGGCACCGCCTTGCCGTTGACGGCCGTGTCGGTGACAACAGGGGCTTGCCCCCAGGCCTGGGAAGGCTCGGGCGCTTGCACCACGGGAGTGTCCTGCCGCTGTTCATACTGATCCAGCGCCTGCGCCACCCGGGCCGCATCCTGAGACCAGGCCAAGCCCGGAAACAACACCATCAACGACATGATCACCACAGGAATCGTATATAATTTTTTCATAGGTCTATTTTATATACTTTTTTTGTTTTTTGACACGACAAAATCATCTTTTTGACAACATCCTCCCGGACGCCTATAATCAGACTCATGTTCAAAAGCCTCTGCACAGGAGTTTTCGACCTGATCTTCCCCCGGAATTGCATCTTTTGCCGACGCTACCATCCGCGCACCGCCCGGGACCCGGTATGCCCCTCCTGCCTCGCCACCCTCCCGCTCAACACGCCGCCGTTCTGCCTGCGCTGTTCCCGTCACCTCGAGGAAACCAGCGAAGAAGGCCTCTGCCCTTCCTGCCGCGCCCGCCCGCCGCGCTTCGATGAAGCCTGGGCCATCCTGCATTACGAAGGCCTGGCCCAGCCGCTGCTGCAGCGTTTGAAGTTCCACAACAAGACATCCCTGCGCCGCACCTTTGCCACATTGCTGGCACAATTCATCGCGCGTTACAGCCTGGCTTTTCCCGACGCTGTCTGCGTCATCCCCATGCCGCTCCACCCGGCGCGTTTAAGGGAGCGCGGCTATAACCAGGCGGAGCTTCTGGCCGCAGCGGCCGCGCAGGCCCTTGGCCTCCCGCTTGAGACCGGCATCCTGGAACGTGTGCGCCATGCCCCGCGCCAGAGTGCCCTTGGCGCAAAAGACCGCTGGACAAACATCAAGGGCGCTTTTAGAATAAAAAACCCGGCGGGCATCACCGGACGCGTCCTTATCCTGGTCGATGATATCCTGACGACCTCGGCAACCGCATCCGAAGCTGCCGGCACCCTGAAAGACGCGGGCGCGTCCAGGGTCATTATCATCAGCCTGGCCATTGCCTCATGCGGATCCTGCGCAACTACATCCTCAACGAATGCCTGACGCCCTTTGCGATCAGCCTGGGCGTCCTGACCCTTGTTTTTCTCCTGGGATACCTTCCCCAGCTGGCCAACAAGGTGATCAACCAGGGTGTCAGCCTGCCAACCGTTGCCCTGGTCTTTCTGTACAATATCCCGGTCCTTTTGGCCTACACCCTGCCGGTGGCCGCGCTCGCCACCGTGATCCTCACCTTCGGGCGGTTTTCCTCAGATAACGAGATCATCGCGATACGCGCCAGCGGGATCCCGCTCAGCCGTCTGCTGGTACCGCTGATCATGACCGGCATCCTGCTCTCGCTTGTGCTCATGCTCCTTAACAGCCGCATCATCCCGCAGGCTTACGACAGGCAAACCCAGCTCATGCAGGACACCGGCGCAAAGAATCCCGGGGCGCTCCTTGAGGCGGGATCGTTCATCGACGCTTTCAACGGCAATATCATCTTCATTTACCGGCTTGACCGCAACAAGATGTACAATATCCGTATCTGGCAGCCTCAAGCCGACGGCAAACCGACACGCACGATCTCCGCCCAGGAAGGGGAATTCACGCCCGTCCCCGGACAGCCCAAGGTCCTACTCAAGCTTGTCAACGGCACCTCCGACGAGCCCGATTTCAAGAATCCCAACAATTTCTACAAGCTCAGCTTCAAGACATCCTTCATGACCCTCGACATGACCCGCAAAGGCGGCAAAAGGGAAAAGAAGCCCAAAGGCATGACCCTGCATGAAATCCGCGATGAAGCCCTGCGGCTTGGCAAACTGAACATCGACATCCGCCCGCTCACGGCGGAATATCACCGCAAAATCGCCTGGTCGCTGTCGCCCTTATTGTTCATCCTCCTGGGCTTCCCGGTGGCAGTCATCACCCACCGCCGGGCCAGGACCGCCAACCTGCTTATGGCGGTCATCTTCGCCGCGCCTTATTTCCTGTTATCGGTCGGCTGTGAAACCCTGGCCGCCCAGGGCATGGCCCACCCCGAGCTGATCATGTGGGCGCCCAATATCCTGGGCGCCGTCATCGTCGTCATCCTGAACTACAAATTATGCGCATCCTAGACCGGCACATCGCCCTTAACATCATCCGGATATTCATCGCCACGATCCTTTTATTTTCATTTCTCTACATCCTGATCGACGCGGCCGCCCACCTTGACGACTTTATCTCCAATAAGGTTCCGGGCATAACCATCCTGAATTACTATGCATCCTTTTTTCCGGTCATCTTTGTCCAGACCTCGCCCATCGCCTGCCTGCTGGCAGTGCTCTTCACCTACAGCGCGCTCAACAACAACAACGAGATCCTCGCCCTGCGCGCGAGCGGCCTGGACTACTGGAAGATCACCCGCCCGGCCATCATCTTCGGGCTCGTGGTAACCTCCATGGTGTTCATGGTCAATGAGCGTTTGGCGCCCCACGCCGCCTTGCTCGCCCAGGAGATCAAGAAAGATAAAATAGAAACCAAGGCCGCAGTGCGGGGAGAAAAACCCAAACCCATCAAATACCTGTTCTTTTACGGGCTCGACAACAAGCTGTTCTTCATCGATGAATATGACCCCTCGGCCAAAACCATGACAGGCATCACCATCGTCGGCCAGGACGCCCTCCAGCGCATGACCGACAAGATCACGGCCTTCCGGGCCGCCTGGACCGGGGAAAACTGGAAATTCTTCAACTGCCAGGTGGCGCATTACAACCCCATCGACCAGTCCCTGATGGACGACGTGCAGTTTTTCAAGGACAAGACATTCGACATCCATGAATCGCCGGAGGATCTGCTCAAACAGCGCCTCAATGTCACCTCCATGAACATCATGCAGTTGAAGGCCTACATCAAGCGCTTCAAGGCCAGCGGCGCTGTGGCCGCACTGAACAGCCTCAAGGTCGACCTCCACCAGAAGATCGCCTATCCCTTCGCGTGCATTGTCATCATCTTCGTGGGTATGCCCTTTGCCCTGGTCACCGGCCGGCGCAAGGGGCTCACCTTTGCCTCCATCGGGATCGCGCTGGCGATCGGATTTCTTTTCTATGTGGTCAACGCCGTCGGGCTGGCCCTTGGGAAAGGCGGAGCCCTCCCGCCCATCATGGCCGCCTGGTTTGCCCCCGCGCTCTTTGGCGCGGCCGGCTTCTACCTCATCCGGAAACTTTTCTAGGAAATATAACGGCGGGGCAGGCGGTTGCCGAGGCTACAGACAATCTCGTAATGGATGGTCCCGGCCCAGGCGGCCAGGTCATCGGCGCTGATAGCCTTCTTGCCCTGGCGGCCCAGGACAACGGCTGTATCTCCGGCCTGCACAACGCCGGCACGCAGAGCGGATGAAATGTCCACGACCGTCTGGTCCATGGTGACACGGCCCAGGACCGGACATGCCCTGCCGTTGATGAGAAGATGCGCTTTATTGGAAAAAGAACGCGAATACCCGTCGCTGTAGCCGATCGCCACCACCGCGGCAGGGATATCTTTCCCGGCCTTGAAGGTATGCCCGTAACTCACCCCGCATCCGCCCCGGATGGTCTTGACGAAGAGGACTCTGGCCTTGACGGACATGACAGGTTTGAGCCTGATGGCCGGCGCCAGCTCCGGCGCGGGATAAAGGCCGTACAACATGACCCCCGGACGCGCAAGGTTGAAAAAATGATTTTTGTAAGCCCCCAGGCCCATGCTGTTGGCCGCGTGCAAATATTTGAACGTCATGCCTTCCCGTCCCAGGGCCGTCACAAGCGCGCCAAAATCATCCATCTGTCCCCGGGTAAACACCGCATCGCTGTCGGCCAGGGGAAAGTGCGTGAAAAGCCCCTCGACACTGATGTTCTTTAACAGGGCCAGTTCACGGATGAACACGGCGGCATCCTGATGCCATACCCCCAGCCGGCCCATGCCGGTATCGATCTTCACATGCACGGGAACACGCTGGCGCGAGGAAATACGGCGGGCCGCACGGTCCAGGGCACGGGCGAAATCCATGGTGCACACCGCCGGGGTCAGGTCATGCTTGAGCAGAAAAGGAATATCCCCGGGCAGTGTCGCCTCAAAAAAAATAATACGGTGAGGACAGCCGCTCAGGCGCAGGGCCACGCCTTCCCCGGCGTTGGATACCGCAAAAAACCTTCCGCCCGCACGGGCGATCACCCCAGCCGCCGCGGCCATGCCGTGGCCGTAAGCATCCGCCTTGACCACCGCAAGGATATCCACGCCGTGTCCGGCGCGCGGCGCCAGCTGACGGCGTGCGGCGGCGCGGACCGCGCAAAAATTATGGCGGATGCTTTTTAAGTCTATTTCCGCCCAGGCCGAGGGCAACGGCGTCATGCCGCCCCCTTGGGACCGCCGACCTGGCAGTCTTCCGGATAAAGGTACAAGGGCACAAGCGCTTCCATGCGGTCAACTTCGCCCTTCAACAGGCGCTGGTATCCCAGACGCGCCAATTCCTGCGCTTTGGGAAGCCAGCGCGCCGGCGGCTCAAAGACCGGCTTGTAAACCCCGGAAGCGACCATGATCCGGTCACGGTAAAGCGGGATCGCGTCACCGGAAAAAACGACCTCCCCTTCAAGCCCCTCAAGGACCTTGTCGATGGTCTCAAGCTGATAGGCGCGGTGACGGACAAGGCTGCCGTCTTTCTTGTCGTACAGCGAGCTGTACACAAGACTGCGGCGCGCATCGTTGATAACACACACCTGCACCGAGCGGCTCACGCGCGAAGCGCGCACATTCATCGCCACGGCATCGAGGCTCGAAATACCCACCACAGGCTTACCCGTCACCATGACAAACGCCTTGACCATGGAAAGCCCCACGCGCAGACTGGTGAAGGAACCCGGCCCGAGCCCCACGACAAATCCGTCAAGATCGCCCAGGCGGACATTCGCCTTGGACAGGACGCGCTCGATATCGAAGGTGATGCTCATGGAAAGGTCCTTGCGCGGGGCCGCATTGCGGGCGCAAAGGACCTTGTCGCCTTCGCTCACGGCAAGGCTCAGATGTTTTGTGGATGTATCAACCGCGAGGATCTTCATAATTTTTCCGCCAAGGCCAGGCCCCTTGCCCTGAGGCTTTCACCGCGCACTGAAATGGTGATCGAACGGGCGTCGTCCCCGGCATGCTTGAGCAGCACATGCCAGTGGTCCCGGGGCAAAAGCGCCTCAAGCCGCTCGGACCACTCGACCGCCGTGATCCCGTTGCCATAAAAGAATTCCTCGTAACCGAGCCCGAAAAGATCCTCGGCGCGGATACGGTACAGGTCAAAATGATACAACGGTATACGGCCTTCGTAAATATTCATCAGCGTGAACGTCGGGCTGTGCACCTTCTCCGACCGGATACCCAGGCCCTTGGCCATCCCCTTAACAAAAACGGTCTTGCCTGTACCAAGGTCGCCGAACAAACAGACCGCATCTCCCCGCTTCAGGACACCGGCAAAAGCCGCGCCCAAGGCAAGGGTTTCATCATACGCGTGGGTGAGACGATGCACTGGGCGCATCAAAAATGCCGGAAACCCCGGTCCTTGAGTTGTTCGACCCGGCCGTCAGACCGGACCATGCAAAAACCTTCACGGCGCGGACGGACCACGCCAACCGGATAAAACCTGAACTTTTCCGGACCCTTGTACTCCAGAAGTTTCCTGGCGCGCACCCCCGGCATGGTGAACAAAAGCTCAAAATCCTCGCCATCGGTCAAGGCGCGATCGGGCGTCACCCCGCGGTGACAGGGAATGAGCTTTTCCTCGATAAGCGCGCCGACACAGCTGGCCTTGAGGATATGCCCCAGATCCCCGGCCAGGCCGTCGGAAAGATCCATCATGGCCGAAGGCTTGAATTTCTCGACAAGAAAACGGGCTTCCCTGACCCGCGGCGTAAACGTCAGATGCCGTCCGGACTTTAACGATCCCCCCAGCGGCCCGGATACAAAGATCCAATCCCCCGGGCGGGCGCCCTGACGACGGATCAGGCGGCGTTTTTCAACCTCACCCAGCAGGGCGATGTTGACAACCACTTTCTGGGAACGCACCGTATCGCCGCCCACAATGCTCACCCCGAATTCCTGCGCCACCGCCCACATCCCCGCGTAAAGGTGACTGACATAACGTGTGCTGATCTGACCGGGAATCCCCAGGGAAACCACCGCGAACAAAGGCTCCCCGCCCATGGCAGCCACATCGCTCAGGTTGCAAGCCAACGCCTTGCGCCCCACAGCCCGCGCGTTCATCCGCCGCGTGAAATGGACATCCTCCACCAGCATGTCGGTTGTAAACAGAAGATACCTGCCGCCCCTGACCTTGAGGACAGCGGCGTCATCACCGATCCCCTTGACCACGCGCGGCAAAAGGTTCTGGTAGGTTTTCAGCGTCTCGATCAGGCCGAACTCGCCCAGACGCGCCACATTCTTCATGCCCCGGCCCCCTTCACGGAGGATCCTGCCGCACGGGAAGGATCTGTCTCAATGCGCGGAAAAAGCGGCGGATGGGCCGTCAATCGCGTGCCGGATTTGAGCCCGCCCCACGCCAACCCGGTGCCGCGCGCCCCCAGGACGTCGAGCACCTGACCGGATTTCTCGGGCATGACCGCACCCAACAGCACGGCCGCCAGACGCAAGGCCTCGGTCGCCACATAAAGGACACGCCCGGCCGCCGGAAGATCCGTCTTGGCAAGCTTCCAGGGCGCCTGCACTTCCATATATTTATTGACCGCACGTACAAGATTCATGATCTCGTTGATGGCCGCGTCGACCTTGTACTCCTTAAGGAGGGCTTCCACCCGCCCGCCCAACGCCGCCCCCTGGCCCATGATCACCGTGTCATCCGCCGACAGCTCAAGCGCCGCCGGAACAACACTGTCGAAATATTTCCCGATCAACCCGGAAACGCGGTTGAGCAGATTGCCGAAATCGTTCGCCAGGTCGCTGTTGTAGCGCTTGATAAAATTCTCGGGGGTGAAATTGCTGTCAGCCCCCAGAACCATCTCGGCCATGAGGTAATAACGCACCGCGTCGACCCCATACTGTCCCACGAGGTCCAGGGGATTGACCACGTTGCCCACCGATTTCGACATCTTGCTCTCCGCGATCAGCCACCAGCCGTGGGCAAAGATCGTCTCGGGCAACGGCAGATCGAGGGCAAAAAGCATGGTCGTCCAGTACACGCAATGCGTGGTCAGGATATCCTTGCCGATCAGGTGCACGGACACCGGCCACCAGTGCCCGAACCTGGCGTTGTCGGCAAGATAACCGGGCGCAGTGATGTAATTGATGAGGGCGTCAAACCAGACATACGTGACATAGTCCCGGTCAAAGGGAATCTCGATGCCCCAGTTGAGACGGGTTTTAGGACGCGATATGCACAGATCGCTTAGCGGCTGGCGCAGGAACCCCAGCATCTCGTTTTTGCGGTGTTCAGGGCGGATGAACCCCGGATGCTCTTCAATGTAACGGACCAGGCGCTCCTGATAACGGCTCATCCGAAAGAACCAGTTCTTCTCCTGGATGCGCCTGACGTCGCGAAACTGCCCCGACTCGGCCTCTTTCTCGGTGATAAAACGTTCCTCCGCCACAGAGTAGAGGCCCTCGTATTCCTTCTGGTAAATATCGCCCTTTTCATATACAGCCTGCAACACCGCCTGCACCACCTTCACATGCCGCGGCTCGGTGGTGCGGATAAAATCATCATGGCTGATCTCAAGCTTTTCCCAAAGCCCGGAAAAACGCGGCGCCAGGTCATCGCAATGGGCCTGGGGAGTGAGGGCGCGTTTTTCAGCCGCCTGCTGGACCTTCTGCCCGTGCTCATCCAGCCCCGTCAGAAAAAACACATCGTCCCCCATCCCGCGGTGGAACCGTGCCAGGACATCCGCGAGGATGGTGGTATAGGCGTGGCCGATATGCGGATTATCATTCACATAATAGATCGGCGTTGTAACGTAAAATTTATTTTTTGTCATCTTTGGGGCTGTCATTTAATGGAATGTTCATTTTAACGATCTTGCCGTCGCCCATGTCCACATGGACCAGGCGTTTGAGGATATTAAGGTTGATCACCTTGCCTTTACCGTCAGGCGTATCGATCTTCCCGCCCATCCTGGGCAGGCCCCTGTTGAGTTCCTTGTAAACGCTAAACTCATAGGCCATGCAGCATTTGATGCGGCCGCACACCCCGGAGATTTTCGAAGGATTAAGCGGCAGGGCCTGTTCCTTGGCCATCTTGATGGACAGCTGGCTGAAATCCTTGATGAACGACGCACAGCACAAATGCTGGCCGCAGACACCGTAGCCCTCGATCATCTTCGCGCGATCGCGCACGCCGATCTGTTTGAGCTCGATGCGCACACGGAAGGTCTTGGCAAGCTCCTTGACAAGATCGCGGAAATCCACGCGGCCTTCGGCCGTGAAATAAAAGATGGCTTTCGACCCGTCGAAGGCGTATTCGCAGGTCAACATGTTCATGTCAAGTTTAAGTTCCGTGATCTTGGCGATGCACCCATGCAAAGCCTCCCTGGCCTTGGTGCGGTTGTGCTCGATCTGGCGCATATCTGCATCCGTTGCCTTGCGAATGATCCGCCCCGACGTGAAGAACTTCTTGTCAGACTCGCAGCGGGGCACAGACCGCGATGCCACCCGCGCGAATTCCGTGGAACGGTCGACTTCCACCACAAGATAATCGCCCCGGCGGCACTCCACATCCCGGTCGTCCACATAGACCACCGGACGATTCTCGCCCAGGCGTACCTGTATCAGTTTCCCCATAAAATACTCCTGTTATAAACCCGGATTTGGCATCCGCTCGATTTTACGGGATAAAGCGCCGCGGCCGCGCGGCCGCAGTGCCATTTTATTCCGGAATCCCTAAAGCATTTCCCTGACCACGGTCAGGACCACCTTGATGTTCTGGTTGCCGTCGATCCGCCCGATCGCCTCCGCCGTACGCCGGACCTGCGCATCCAGTTCGAGGGGCGTATAACGTTGCGCAAAACGCTGTATCTCGAGCTGACGGTCGCGATTGACAACCGCCTGGGGCGCGCCCGTCCTGATGAACAGCGCATCCCGGCACGCCATTAAAACAACACCGAGCGCCTCGCGCACGCTGTCGCGGTCCGCACCGGCCGCCTTGATAAAATCTTCGGTGCCCCCCGCTCCCAAGAACGTGTCCAGGACCGCACGCCGGCGCTCCATAAACCCCTCCCCGAGGTCCAGGGCGCGCCCGGGGCTCCCCTGGCCAAACGCCGCCAGCGCCTGTGCGTCGTCGGAGGGCATATCATAACGGCTTTTGAGCAGCTGCGCAAGCGCGCTGTTGGACATGGCCGGAAACCGGATGACCTGGCAGCGCGAACGCACCGTGGCCGGAAGCGCGGCCGGCACAGCGGTTGTCAGCACAAGAACAGTGCCGGGATGAGGCTCCTCCAGCGTCTTTAACAGGGCATTCGCCGCCTCTTCATTCATCCCCTCGGCGTCCCTGACCAGCGCAACCTTGACCCTGGCCTCCAGCGCCCGAAAACCCAAACGATCCATCAGCGCACGCACCTGGGCGATGGCGATGCCGGACTTATCCTCCGGCTTTTCCACAACCAGGATGTCCGGATGATTGCCTGCCGTGATCTTGCGGCAGGCAGCACAGGTACAGGCCGCGGCGCCAGGATTCTCGTGCTCACAATTCAACTGCCGCGCCACCGCCAGGGCGGTCTCGTGCTTGCCGATCCCCCGGGGGCCTGTGAACACATACGCGTGCGCGAGCCGGCCCGCGGCATGCAGCCGCGCGAACTGCGCCACAACAGCGTCATTCACAGGTGCCTTCATAATATTTTATCCACCACCGCGCGGATCTGCGCAAAATTCTCTTCCCTGGTCCGCTGGCCGTCAATAACAACGACGCGGCCGGGTTCATTGCCGGCAATCTGGTGATACCCCGCGCGGACGCGCTGATGATATGCGATGGACCGCAGCTCGATACGGTCAAGCTCGCTCCCGCGGCGGCGCAGACCTTCCTGGGCATCGAGGTCAAGGAAAAACGTCAGGTCAGGCTGTATCCCCCTGGTGGCAAAAAGCCCGATCGCCCTGATCGTGTCAACCGGGACCCCGCAGCCATAACCCTGGTAAGCCACCGTCGAGTCGAGAAACCTGTCACAGACAAGCACCGTACCCCTGGCCAGTTCGGGGATCACCACTTCCTCGACAAGCTGGGCGCGCGCGGCCATGTAAAGCAGGGTCTCGCACTCCTTGTTCATCGCGGTGTTCTTCTTGTCCAGCAGGAGCTCGCGGACTTTCTCGCTGATGACAACACCCCCCGGCTCGCGGATAAGTCTGACCGGAATCCCGCGCTCCGCCAAATAGGCCCCCAGGAGCCTGGCGTGCGTGCTTTTGCCGCAGCCCTCGGCCCCTTCGAACGTGATGAACTTCCCGCGGGACGGCATCAGGACGCCATCCTTGCCGGCTCAAACCAGCTTGAAACCCGTTGTCCATCCTTGTCGCGGAACGAACCGCACGCAATAAAAATAACATCAATGAGCCACCATACCCCCAGGCCTCCGGCCGTGCAAAGCATCAAAAGGCCAGTGCCGATCTTGCCCACGTAGAACCGGTGCACCCCCAGATAACCGAGGAACACACACAGCAAGAAAGATATCAACCGCGACTTTGAAGAAATATCCGTTTGTCCCATCATCCCCCCCTCTCGTCATGCCAAGGCCAGCTATCCCCGCCGCCAGGTCTGCCCCGCCTTGCCATCCTCGACAATGATGCCGCGTGCTTTAAGCAGATCGCGCAGTTCATCGGCACGTTTCCAGTCACGCGCCGCGCGTGCCTGGACGCGGGCATGAACCAGGGCCGTATCTTCCGCTGAAAGGCCGGCGGAGGGTTCATCCAGGACCAGGCCGCACAGGCCCTCCAGGACCTCGCGCAAGAATTTCGCCGCCAGGTGGACACTCCCTTCGAAATAATCATCCGTTCTTCCCGCGTCGATGAATCGGTTCACGGCAGTCACCAGGTCGAAGATATGCCCGACCGCCAGCGCCGTGTTGAAATCCGCATCCATCGCCGCCAGGATCTTCTCCTTGGCATCCAGGAGAAAATCGACCTCGTCCATGCTGACCGAAAATCTGGGCCCAGGCACCGCGGCGGCCTTGGCCAGAAGATTTCTGAACCGGGCCATGCCCTTTTCCATGTCCGCGAGTTTCTCGGGGGTGTAATCAATGGAACTGGCATAATGCGTGGAAAGAAAAAACAGTTTGAGCGCATTGACGGAATGTTTGGCCAGAGCGTCCTGGACGGTGATGAAATTGCCCAGCGACTTGGCCATTTTCTGGCCGTTGATGGTCAAAAGCCCGTGGTGGACCCATATCTTCGCGAACGGTTTTCCGGTCAAGGCCTCGGCCTGGGCGATCTCGTTCTCATGGTGCGGGAAAATGAGATCGCGGCCCCCGGCATGGATATCAAGGGTCTGCGTGCCCAGATGCTTCATGCTCATGCAGGAACATTCAATATGCCATCCCGGACGGCCTTCGCCCCAAGGGCTCGGCCAGGACGGCTCGCCGGGCTTCGCCTTTTTCCACAGCGCGAAATCGAGCGGATCTTCTTTCTTCTCGTCCTTGTCAATGCGTACGCCCTCGAGCATCCTGTCCACGCTCTGGCCTGAAAGCTTCCCGTACGCTGGAAAAGAACGCACACGGAAATAAACATCACCCTCGACGGTATAGGCATACCCCTTGCCGATAAGGCCTTCAATGTGGGCCACCATGAGCGGGATATTCTCCGTGGCACGCGGCTCGACGTCCGCCCTGTTCACGCCCAGGGCCGCCATGTCCCTGTAATAAAACCCGATATTCTCCCGGACAACCGCATCGAAGGTCTTGCCCGACTGGTGCGCCCTGGCAATGATCTTGTCATCCACATCCGTAATGTTGCGAACAAACTTTACATCATAGCCGCGGTACCGCAGGTATTTGACCAGCGTGTCGAAGGTGTACAGCGAACGCCCGTGACCGATATGACACTGGTCGTACACGGTGACGCCGCAAGAATACATGTTGATAGCTGCCGGCGCCGGCGGCAGGGCGGCGCGCTCCCGGGTGAATGAATTATACAGTTCCATGGGTATCCCTTTTGTCCTACATCCGTTTCTCAAGTTCGTCCAGGCGCCGGACAATCGCTTCGATATCCTGGTTGACCGGATCCAGGATCTGGGCATGCGCCAGTTTCCTGTCAATTTTGTCCCCGTCCTGTTTGGTGACATGTCCCGGAACCCCGACGACCGTGGCATTCGGCGGAACACTCCTCAACACGACCGCATTCGCGCCGATGTAGGAATGGCTCCCGACCTCGATATTCCCCAGAATTTTGGCCCCGGCCCCCACCACGATGTTATCCCCCAGGGTCGGATGGCGCTTGCCCGTCTCCTTGCCCGTGCCCCCCAGCGTAACACCCTGGTAGAGAAGAACATTGTCGCCGACAACCGCTGTCTCGCCAATGACCACCCCCATGCCGTGATCAATGAAAAGCCCCCGGCCGATGGTGGCGCCCGGATGGATCTCGATGCCCGTCAGGAACCGGGCAAACTGCGAAAGCGCGCGCGGCAGAAGCGGCACACCCCAGACCCAGAATTTATGCGCGATGCGGTGCAGGACAACCGCATGGAGCCCGGCGTAAAGGAACAAAACTTCAAACGTGTTCGTGGCCGCGGGGTCCCTTTCCCGGACTCCCTTGACATCCTTGTAGAAAAACACAAGCATGACCAGCCAGAAACCCAGAACACCATAAACAAGAACGATCATAACGGCCTCCCTACCCCTTGCGCAGGGCCGCCACCGCATACGCGGCCATCCCCTGCTTCGCGCCGACAAACCCGAGCCCCTCGTTGGTCGTGGCCTTGATATTCACATGCTGCTCATCCATGCCCAGCGCTCCGGCGATATTCCCGCGCATCCGCACCTTGTAAGGCTTGATCCGCGGCTCTTCCGCCAAAAGGACCACATCCACATTGACCACGGTGAACCCGGCCTTCGCCGCGATCTGCCCGACCCGGGTGAGCAGCAGCAGACTCGAAACCCCCTTGTATTTCCGGCTGGTATCGGGAAAATGTTCCCCGATATCTCCCGCCCCCGCCGCGCCAAGGATCGCGTCCATGAGCGCATGGATAAGCACATCCGCGTCGGAATGCCCCTTCAGGCCCAGCGCATAAGGGATCTCGACCCCGCCCAGGACAAGTTTGCGCCCCGCCGCAAGCGGATGCACATCGTAACCGATGCCGGCGTGATACTCCGGCGCGCGATACCAGGTTGGCAATGACATAAGCTCTCCTTATAATTTCAAAAACGCCTCGACCGCAAGGATATCCTGGGGCGTTGTGATCTTCACATTCGCGGGATGGCCCGGGAAAATCGTTACCGGAACCCCGATCTTCTCCAGCAACGCCGCATCGTCGGTGGCGCCATCGCGGTCCTCGCGGTAAGCCCGCTCCAGAAGCGCGCGGGCGAACACCTGGGGCGTCTGGATCTCGCGCAAGAGCTCACGGTCCAGGGTCCCCGACACGCGCTGTGTCCGCGGATCGATGGTCTTGATCGTCGGGGTCACAGGCACCGCTGCGACGGAAGCCCCCGTTTCTTCCACGGCTTTAAGCCCCGCAGCGATCATGGCCGCCGTAACTAGGGGGCGCACACCATCATGGATCATCACAACATCCGCGCGTCCCGGTTCACGGTCGAAGGCCGCCAGGGCCGCCAGACCGTTACGGACAGACTGGGTGCGCGTCTCGCCTCCGGCCACAACGGCCCTGACCTTGGAAAAGGCACAGCCGCGGACAATATCTTCATAATCTTTCAGCCAGCCGGCGGGCGCAACAAGAATGACACCCGCCACCAGCGGGCTCTGCTGGAACACCGCCAGCGTGCGCCCGATAACGGATTCCCCCCCGCACAATGCCAGCGGCTTGGGACAGGGCCCGCCAAAACGCGCGCCGCTCCCCGCCGTAGGGACGATGGCCCATACGCTCACCGGGCCGCCGTCTTCGCGAAGATCATGCGCCCGGCCTGTGTCTGCAGGACCGATGTCACCACAGCCCTTATTTTTTGACCGACATACCGGCGCCCCTCGGTCACAACAACCATGGTCCCGTCCTCGAGGTAGCCCACCCCCTGCCCGTCTTCCTTGCCTTCCTTGATGATCTGAATATCCATCTCTTCACCGGCAAAAACAACCGGCTTGACGGCACTGACCAGCTCATTCACATTGACGACATCAACCCCCTGGATCGCGGCCATGCGTCCGAGATTGAAATCCGTGGTGCACAAACGCGCCTCCAGGCTCTTGGCCAGTTTCACGAGCTTGAGGTCCACGGCGCCCTCCTCGAAGGACATGTCATCCTCATGCACCCGCACATCAATGGCCGTGTCCTTCTGCATGACACGCAGGATCTCAAGCCCGCGCCTCCCGCGCTGGCGCCTGAGATCGTCCTCGGAATCCGCGAGCCGCTGCAGTTCGTGCAGGACAAAACGGGGGACGACAAGGCGTCCGCTTAAAAAATGCGTACGGTAAACATCAAAAACCCGCCCGTCGATGATCGCGCTGGTGTCCAGGGCCACAACGCCGTCCTTCAGGTCCGTGCGGCGAAAACGAACATACGGAATGATCAGATTGAACTCATCCTTGCCGCGCAGGGCTATGACCGCACCCAGGTAGGAAAAGATCAGCGTCAGGACAACACGGCCCGCCGCGATGGCGCTTTCGTTAAAAGGAACAAGTGAAATAATATCGGAGACCAGTTTGGCCATGATGATGCCAAACAACAGCCCGAAGACCACCGACGACAAGCCGCGGATCGAAACGCGCTTCATGGTGATCTCCACAAGGATCAGGAACGCGGCCCCGGCCAGCGCCACCAGGACACCCTCGACATCCCGACCGTAAATATTGCCGATAAGAAGCCCCACGGCCGCACTCAGCACCAGAAAGAAAACACGGATAAAAAACAACGTCATGCAGACTCCTTATCTTGACGGCCCATCAGCCCCTGACAGCATCAAGCGCTTCACGCACGCTTTCCACCGCCACAAGCTGCATGGACTTTAACGGGATATCGCGCCCGGGCTTCAGATTGTTTTTCGGTACAAGGCACCGCTTGAACCCCAGCTTCTCCGCCTCGTTCAACCGTGTCACAAGATGCGCCACGCTCCTGACTTCGGCCGAGAGCCCGACTTCCCCCAGCACCGCTGTATCGGCGGGAACCGGTTTGTCCAGAAAAGAGGACGCCAGGGCCAGGGCCACCCCCAGGTCC
>Ga0114951_10002017_pt1 | contig 23841 bp, 25 predicted proteins | sample AM7aDNAmetaG_FD_88677 | JGI IMG/M metagenome (GOLD analysis project Ga0114951, IMG submission 88677) | Freshwater microbial communities from Finland to study Microbial Dark Matter (Phase II) - AM7a DNA metaG | ecosystem: Environmental > Aquatic > Freshwater > Lake | place: Finland: Lake Alinen... | reverse complement strand
CGATCGAGGTGGTGCTTCACTACTTCGGCAGCTCGCAGCTCGTCTCTCGGGATATCGCCAAGCGTGAGCTGCGTCACGTCGCCCGAGTCTGCGGGGAGCCACGTTACCTCTGACACAGGGTATTGAACGCCGTTCAGCCCTATCCTGCTCAGCTCAAGACCTACGTCTGAGAAGAGCGGCACGGGCTGAATCCCCTTCACTTCGATCTGATCGACGGTGATCTTCGGCTGTGCGACGACGTTCAGCATGAGTAGAGCGAGAGTCGTCGCGTCGTCGTACGGCAGTGAGAGGTCTTCGATCGTCGTCTCGATCGGCAGCTCGACGCCGTTGGTCACTGCTGCTGTCTCGACGTAATACTGCGACACGGTCGAAGCACTCTCTTTGGAGGGCGCACCCGTGGGTCGCATCTGATCGAGCCAGATCGTCAAGTTCCACGTCTTGCCCGCTGCGAGCTGCGTCACGACTTTCGGGTTGGCGAGCTTCGCTCGAAGCTGCATGAAGGTGACGCTCGTCAAGTCGAAGAGCGGCGCGCCCTGCGTGTCTTGTGTGCTGTCGATCTTGCCGTATATCGGCCAGTTGACGGGCACAAACGCAGTCCCAGCGAGCTGCGTGGGAGAGATCACTGCGTTCGTCGCGGGATTGAGAAGCGGGCCATAGTACGCGCTCGATCGAAGAATGAGCTGCAGTTGGACGTTCGACTTCGGGAGCTTCGCCACGGCTATGCCCTGATCAGTCGTGATCAGCTTCTTCGCTTGCGCGACCCAGTTCCCGAAGTTGTTCGAACTCATGTCGCAGTAGGGGCCGGGGACAGCGACGTACCCGAGGTCGATGTAATCGGGGAGCGTGTTCCCCGCTGCTTTGGTGAAGCTGTAGTCGAAGCGAATACTGTTCGACCCGAAGCCGGGGGCCTTCTCGCTGAGCGAGATCGTCACGCCGTTCCCGTAGACCTTCCAGGGAGCGAGGTCTTCGGTGAATAGTTCGTCCCAGTCGTTCATGCCGGGAAGCAGCGCGAGAGGCGTGTTCGTCGCTGGATATCTGACGCGGTTCGCGTAGCCCGAAGCGTCGACGGTCAGAGGCAGCTCGCCGTCTGAGTCTTGCGCTCTGAGCGCAGAGCCGCTCTCTGCTGAGAAGTCTATGTCGTCATAGATCGTCTTCCACAGAGGGAACCCGTAGGGATTAGCCCAGCGAAAGTGAGTGACGCCGTTCCTAGATTCGAGATACCAGCGAGCGCCCGTCACGCGTTGAAAGTCGCTCAGAATAGTCGCGACACTCTTGCCCTGCCCGCTGTATGAGCTGAGCACGACGGGGTTCCCGCTCGCGTCGACTGTCTCTTCGATCTGACAGACGATACCCGTCGCGAAGTTGCCGGTCGGGTTCTCGACGACTTGAGTGAGAATGTCAGCGATCGACTTGTTCGCGAACATGAGCGCGCAGGGAACTCTATCCCAATACGCAGATATGTCTTGATACGTCAGCTCAGGTGCGAGTCCCCCCGAGCGTCCTACGAACTTCCCGCGTGCTTCGATCTGGTTCCCTGCGGAGTCTTTGATCATCATGATCAGATCGTCGTTCGCTCTGAAGACAAGCCCGAGCGGGGTAGGGTTGGGCACAGTCGGTATTGAGAGCGTCGTCGGCGCGACGGGCGCGGCGGGCGGCGAAGGCGTCGCACCCGCTCGATACTGCCCGAACGTCGCAGCCCACGCCTCTTGCTTGTTGCAGTTGATACCCGAAAGCGAATAGTTCTTCGCTGTCTGACGAAGCTGAGCTTGACCGTCCCACCCGTTGCCGTGCGGCCACGCCAACGTCTGCATGGCGAACGTGACGAGCGATCGAGTAAGCAAGTAGTCGACGACGCGATACGGCCCCCACACGCCGAGCTGGGCGACTGCTTTCACACCAGCGAGCGCAGTGAAGTAGGCTTCGACGTTCGCGCCGATCGTGTCTTCGTCTACTGCGAAGTACACAGCGCAGCTCGTGGAAACGCCCAAGGCTGTCAGGGCTGCGTTCGCAGCAGTCGCGTCAGCAGTACCAGCAGCAGACCCGCCCACGCGCGCTCGCGTGCTCGTCGTCTTGTACACGAAGACTGTGTCGACGCCCGCTGCTGCTGTCGCCGTCAGCTCTGCAGAAGTCAGAGGCTTCGAGCCGACCAGATTACGCACGACGAAGTCACGCCCTGACGCCTTGAGAGCTGTGCAAAAGGCGCTGAGATCAGACGGGTACACGCCGAGCATGTCGACTCCGTAGCGCGTCACAGCGTCACCCCCCGCCAGATCAGTGCAGACTTGAAAGCTGCGAGGTTGCGAGCGTCTTCAGCAGCAGTCGTCACGACGTTATAAAGCAGCGCTCCATAACACGACGGCCCGTCGAGTCCGTACGAGACTGTCGAGACAGGCAAGCACCCTACTCCAAGACGTGCAGCACCCGTGGGGTGAGGCGTGGTAACACTCTGCGAGACGCCCGTCGTGAGATTCGTCAGCGTCGTCGTCGCGCCGTTCCTCTTGAGGCACAGAACGCTCAGCGTCCCCGACGCTACAGAGAGCGTCGAGCTGAGGTAACTGTTCGCCGCGTCGCGCGCAGTGAGACGCACCAAACCCGACCCCTGATTCTGGATGCCGTAATAGTTCAGGTTGTCGGCGCTCGAAGCGATACCGAGCACGTAGAAACCCGAGGTCGTCCCGATCGTGATCGTCGCGAAGTAGACCGTGAAGTCAGCGTCGAGCACCCAGCTCGCGATCGTCCCGTATGCGTACATCAGCGTCGAGCAGTTGAGTCCCGCGTTCGTCCAAACGCCCTCGGCCCGCGAGCCAGCGTTGTACGTCTGCAGATCGTTTCGCGCGACTATGTCGTGAGCGCTCCACGGCGAATACCCCGCCCACGCGACTTCGTCGAAGTGCCAGCACGAGACAAGCCCGCGCTCGACGAATGGTCTGAAGGCGTTCGGCGTGAAGCTGAACTCTCCCGGCCCGTCGAGTCTCACCGTGCGACGTGCGTTCGTGACGGGCACGTATATCTTCGAGCGCTGCGGAGCGGTCGCGGGCAGATCGTCCCAGTGCACGCGGAAGAGATCGAGAACGGTCGTCTGTGTGCTCGCTGTCTGAAGCACGAACGAGTCGTGAGTGTAGGTCGACCAGTCGGTGCCCGCTGTTCTCACGCGCAAGCGCCGATAGTGCGTCGCTGCAGAAAGTCCCGAGTGCTGATACGACAGCACCTTCGACGTCACGATGCCAGAGTCGAACTCAAGCGACGAGAAAGCGGCGTCGCTCGCGATCTGAAGCTGATAGTCAGTCTGCGCGTCGCCGTCTGCGTCGAAGTATGTCCACTGCGTGAGAGGCTGTGACCAGATGTACTTAGGTAGAGGTACGAGCACAGCGATCGGGATAGACCCAGCGACGCTCACGCCGAAGTCGACCGTGCCGCTCCCCCGGGGGAACGTGCCTATCGGGGTGCGCCAGCGAGCACGCACGACGTACGTCGCGCCGACAATGACGCGATTCCTGCGTACGCTCCCGCGCGCGCCCCAGCGAAGTATCCCAGCAGGCCCAGGCATCTATCGCTCAGTCTTCCCAACGCATGTAACCGCGCGAGTTGACGTTCGCGGGCGCAGTCGCTCGGATGCCGAGCTTCATGTTCGCGTTCGACCCACCCACGATCGGCTCTTGCCCGAACGGGTACATGATCTCGTACCACGTTTGCGGGTGAACCTCGCCCGACCAGATGATGTCAGCAGCGTTCGTTGGATCGACGGTGTAGGCGTATCGAGCTGTCGTCTGCACAGTCGCGGGCAGTGCGTCGTTCCACTTGACGACTGTTCCCGTCGAGTACGTGCCCGCTGTCGCAGCAGTGAAGCGCAGCAGCTCGACTTGCACGGGTTCGGCTGTCGGTGCGACGCCGTCGAAGTACACGCCCCAGGCGAGCAGCGCTGCATAGCAGTTGGCCGCTGGTTGAATCGTGATCAGCGTCTTCGCAGTCGCAGCAGCGAGCGCTGTTTCTGCCCATTGGAGCGAATTGATAAACCGCGCCATTGAAGAACCTCCCTACCAGTAGAAGCGTTGTGGTCTGAGTGCGTGATCGTTGTGAAAGACGCCTCTCCCAGCGAGAGTCTTCGGCGTCAGACCCACTTTACCAAGTGTGTAGATCGCTGCACATTGACCCCAGTTCAGAGCTGAGCCGAAGATCGCGATCTCGTCGACTGCGCCCGTCATGAACCACGAAGCGCTCTGCGCGGCGAGCATTGAGACGAACGCGGCGTTCGTCGTCGTGCCCGTCGTCGTGTCGGTGGAGTTGCTGATCTGCACAGCTCCGTCGATCATTAGCTCAAGCAGACCGCCCGCGCCGCCTGACTTTCTCGCCGCGAAAAAGTGCCACGCATTGTCGTTCAGAACAGCGTCGCTGTAGGCGATAGGGTTAACGGTCGAGTCGTATCTTCTGAAGCCGAGGCGAGCGCTCACCGCGTTCTCGGTGAAAATGTCGTAGGGGTAGCCCGTGCCCGTGTTGAACTTCGTGACGATCGCCCCAGCGTTGATCTGTCCTGTCCACTTGACCCAGCCGGTGATCGTGAAGTTCGCATTGTAGGCGAAGTCGAGGTTCCCGTCGCTTGACGCCATACGCTGATAGCCCGCTCCTGCAGCGCTGATCGCGTTGTTCGACTCAGCAGCAGCGAGCGCACCCCCTACCCCGTACGTGCAGCCCGCAAACGTGCTCATGTGACGAGCGTTCCCGCTCGCATCTTGAGCGGCCCCTGCAGCGTCACCGCAGCGCCACCACGCGCGCGGCGCGAGCGAAGCCATGAGAGTTGTGTAATCGCTCACGCTCCCGCCAATCTTCCGAGACTCAGCTTGAGCTGTGCGCCCGGCGTGTAGTAGTGCACTGTTCCATCGGGGTCTGTCAGCTCGACTTCGAGATAGTACGGGCTGCTCTCCATCGCTGAGACGCGCACGATCACTTCAGTCTTGCTGTCAGTGTCATCGATCGGCACGAGATGCGGGGAAGGCACGCTCGCGTCGAGCGTATTAGGAAGCTGCTTCGTGCTCAGCACAGTGTGAAGAGGGATGCTCGTCACCATGAGGGTGCCCTCATACGAGCTGATAATCATCTCGTAATACGTGTTCGAAAGCCACTCGTATCTGTCGCCCGCATCTGCCCACGTGACTGTGTTATCAGTCGTCGTGCTGGGCGTCGCCTGAGCGTTGGGGGTGAGCGGCCAGATAGGTTCTGAAGCAGCGCTCGTGCCGCTGTTGGAGCAGCGATAGAAACGCATCCAGTGGAAAGTAGGAATGACGAGATCGCCTTCGTTATACGGCGTGTTCGGAAGCCACGCTGTCACCCCAGGAGCGACGTCAGTCGCACCCGCTGGCGGCGTGATCGTGAAGTTCGGTGCGCCGATCTCGACGAAGCGTCGCTGCGACCCACGAGGCATGATGCCCGTTGTTACTGACGAGATCGCGACGCCAGTGAATTGCGGTTTCGGGTTCTGCGGGTCGTGCGAAAGAGTGTGCAGAGCGTCTGAGTACATGACGAGCGCGACTTTGTCGGTCGGGTAGACCCCCTCTGCGGTGAAGCGAATGATCGGGGCGCCAGCGAGCGGTATCGGTGACTCGTGCGAGCTTGCTGGTGGCGACTCCATGATCACGACAGGCGTCGATCGACGCCAGTCTGTCGACGTGTCACCCGACTTCAGTCCCCAGTGAACGCACGAGCCGCTCGTCGACGTCGGGAGCCAATAGATATACGCAGTGCCCGAAGTCGAGTTGACAGTCACTCTGACGCTCAGACTCCCTGTCGCGTACTTCGCGGTGGGCACCGCCATGGCGAGTCCGTACACGCTGTCAGCGCCGAGCGCGGGCAGATCGACAGTGACGCCGCCCCCGCTTATGTCCACCCCGTCGACCATGACTTGCGCTGAGACGTTCAGCGAAGCGCCGACTGCGAGGTAGTAAGGAATCTTGATCACGAACGACGCGTTGGGTACGTACGTCTCGCCGCGGCCTGCGTACTGGAAGTCAGCATAGAAGCCAGCGACGGGCGTGTACTGCGTCTCTGTCCAGGCGCGATCGTTGGCGCTCACCGACTCTTCGCAGTAGTAAATGCGGTTCAGCGGTGCAGCAGTGTTCGTGTAACTGCGGTAGGTCGACCAGCAGACGCGCGACGAGTAGTCGATCTCGTCACCCGTGCCGCCTCCCGGCCCCGCCCCTGGCACTGTGTAGCTCACGATCAGCTTCGCTCGATCTGTGTCGGGGCACGTCGTACCAGCGCGCAGCCACACATACTCGTCGACGCCCACCGTAGGCTCACTCTTGCCGCGATCGTTCGCTGAGACGACGATCAATCGAGTATCTGCTGTCTTATTGATCGCCTCGTTCAGCAGCGTCCCGTTATTCGTGAAGGAGTGGGGAGCGGCCGTCCAGTTTGCGCCGCTGGCACCCGTCGCGAACGCGCACAGGTGATTCGCGGGAAGCGTGTCTTCGTTGCACCAGTCAGCAGTGGTCAGAGACGTTCCCCAATCGCGCACGAACACTCTGACATTGAAGCCGCCCGCAGTCGAGTCGTTCTTTCCGTAGCCCGTGCCAACGAACGTCGTCGCGGTCACAATGCAGTCGTCTTGAAGTCCAGACGTGTCAAAGGAGAGATAGGCGCGATATCGCTCCCAGTGAGAGCCTGTCGACTTGCTCTGCCCGACCGCGCCCGTGTCGGTGTAATACCAGACCTGCTCGACGCCGAGGTTATCGCCCGAGTTGGAGTAGGAGCTGTTCGAGTAGCAGTACAGCCCGCCCCCGAGCTTCTCGTCATAGAAAACAGTCGTCGACGCTGTCGGGAGTCCCTTGTCTCGCGCAGCTCTGATCGCGTCCTGGTGATCGTCGCGTGCGACAGCGAGCGCGACTTGCCATATCTCTTCTTCGAGCGCGTCGGGTGGCCCTACGAAGACGTAATGACCATCAGGGTCAGCGTCGACCCGCAGCCATTCACCCTTCTTCTTCTCTTCGAGCCACGCGATCACGTCGACGCCCATAAACCCATCGAACATGCGACGAAGAGCGACTCGCTCGACGATCAGACGGTACTTCTCCCGTCCCTCTTTCGCGTTGAGCACCCACGGCCCTTCGTCGTGCTCAGCGTGCCACCGACCGAGCGCGCTCTGCGACTTCCACTGTCGCTGCTCTTTCTGCGCTCTGCGCGCCAAGTGCTCGCGCGGAATCTTGCTCACTACCCACCCCACACGATCGAGTCGTCGCTCGCTTTGTAGAGCTGCGATCTCTTGCAGGCGAAGTCGAAGCCGATCGTCGCGAGTCTCTTCGTCACGTCGTCAAGAGGGTTCTCGACGATCTCTGACGTGATATCCCCGTCCTGCACGTACATATACCGCTCGCCTGCAGGAGAGAGCCAGTAAAAGCGACGCTCGCTCGCGTTGTTCAGCACGTCAGCGACGAACGTCTCTGACATGATGCCGGGGAGCCTGATCGTGCCCGCGAGGTGTGTCTGCACGTACCCGCTCGAATACACGGGAAAGGTCGTGACGCCCCAGGGCAAGTGCCACATGCGATTGCGCGCAGGGGTAGGCTCGCTCCAATCGAGCAGACCGCAGCCGGGAAACGATGCCCCGTAGTAGCCGCCGTAATACGACGCGCTCGTGCCGACGATGATCAGCGCGAACTGGCCCTTCACTATCCCCTGGTTGCTCATGATGCCGCCCAAGCGTACTTCGAGCGAAGCGTTCGTTTGGCGTCTTGCGCTTCGCGTGAGTTGGTCACGAACACAACCGTACCACCGCGGGCGTAGCCCGACGAGCTGACGGGCGACGTGCGTCTCGTCGCGCGTGTCGCGCTGCTGCTGCTCTTCGTCTCCACGCCCAACATGCCGTGCAGTGCTGACATGGTGCGCCCGACATTGTCGAACTCGCTCCGCATCCCCATGTGCAGACCCTTCATTATGTTCGCGCCGTGACCATAGAAGACAGTCGACGGGGACTTGATACCCAACACCCACTTGAACGCTGACGACAGCCCGTCAGCAGCGCTCTTCGCCCAGCCGAGAATCTTGTCCCAGATCGCTTTCATGCCGTTCCACAGGCCGTTGATAATGTCGCGCCCGATGCTTTCGAGCCAGTGAATCGCATCGACGAAGCTGTTCTTAATCCACGTTCCCAGCCCTGTGAACCAACCCGCGACGCCGTTGTACGCGCTCGTCAGTGCGCTCCACAGACCGCCGATAATGTCAGACCCCGCCTTCGAGAGCCACGACAGCGCGTCGACGAAGTAACCCTTGATCTTGCCGGGTATGCTCGCTATGAAGTCAATGCCCGTCCAGAACGCGTCTTTGATCGCAGACCACGCTCGCTCGAAGGGCTTCGCCATGATCAGACCTAGAGGCTTCAGTGCAGTCCCGAGAGCTTCGAGCAGCCCTAGCGCGAGCTTCGCTAGCTGAATGGCGATCGTCGGCAGTGCGTCAGTGATAATCCACTTCGCGATCTTGTATACGAGCTTTCCGAGTTCTTTGAGGATGCCGGGAATGTGCGGCCCTATCCACGAGGCGAACGCTTTCGCCCACACGACAAGGTGTGAAACGATCGAGGGAAGAGCTGTGTGAAGTATCCAGTGCGCAAGATGCGCGAGCAGCTCACCGAGCTTGTGCAGCATGGGGGGAATCATCGGCCCTATCCATTCGATGAACTTCTTCCCGAGCGCGAGCAGCTTCGGCCCTATCACGCCCGCGACCTTGCCGATGATCTCCCCGATCTTCGAGAAACCGCCCGACAGCCCGCCGCCCTTGAACGCGTCGATCACTTGCCCAATGAAGCTGACGATTCGCTTCACAACAGGCACGACGTACTGCTCGACCCATGCGAACGCTTTCGCGAGCAGAGGCAGCACGTACTGAGCGACCCAGCCAAGCGCAGCGCCGATCGCTTTCGCGACCTTCGAGACGACTGACTCGATCTGCGGGAAGTGGTCTATCACCCAATTCCCGATCTTGTTCAGCGCAGGGAGCAGAGCAGCGCCTAGCTTCTCTTTCATGACGTCCCACATAGCCCCTAGCTTCTTCCAGGGGTCGACGTTCATGATCGCTTCAGCAGCCCCGCCGTACGTCGTCTTGAGCTTCTCCATGATCTGCGCGAGGGGTAGCGCCTTACCGTGCGCGTCTTTCACGCCTATGCCGAGACGCTGAAGCCCTGTGACGTTGCCTTGATAGGCTTTCCCGAGCGCAGTCGCGACAGCGGTCACGTCCATGTGGCGCGCAGCAGCGACGTCCATCGCTATATCCATCGCGCCTTGCGCCGTCTTGACATTCCCCGTCGCAGCTTCGAGACGCGTGAGCGCGGGCACGAGACTGTCAATCGTCGCGCCCGTGCTCATGCGTGCTTTGTCGATGTACTCACGCATTGAGTCGGTTAGCTCTTTGACGGGCTGCCCCGACTTCTGCGCTTGATTCGCGATTACAGTCGACAGACCCGCGAACTGATCTTCGAAGCGCTGAGATTCTTTCGCAGCGTCTTTGAAGAAGTCGAAGACTTTCTTCCCTGCTTCGAAGACAGCGAACGCGCCCGCGATCTTGCCGATCGTGCGACCCAGGCCGTGCACCTTGTTCTCAGCTTCGTGGACACCCTTTGAAAAATGCGAAGGGTCTAGCTTCAGCTTCGCTACAAGTTCGCCCAAGTCCATCTTCATTCACCTCTGCGATCGACGCCTCCGTGCGCGATCGTCAATGCTTCGACGAGCGCGAGGTTCCGCTGCCACGATTCGAGCTGCTGCTCTTCTTCGGTGTCTTCTTCGACCTCGGGAATGAAGTCTTCAGGCTCGTACGGCGCAGCCCCGCTCTCTGAGTCTCTGAACGCGTTCGCGATCGTCGAAGCGATCGTCGCCGCTTGATAGTGCGGCCACACCAGAGGCTCGAAGGCGAGAAAGACTGCCCATTCCGTCAGCTCACTATTCGAGATCGAAGCGAGCAGCTCAGCACGAGTCCGACCCAGCAGCGCGGCTAGTCTGAACTCGAATCGTCGCTGCTGGCTTCGTCTGAGTTTTTTTCTGCGCTCTCGACGGCTTCATTCGTCATGCCCGAGAGTCTCAGAGCGACGTCAGCGACACGCTCGACGGCGATCGCACTCTTCTTCCCGAGCGCGCTTATATCGTCGTCGCTGAACATGCGGGAGCCGTCTTCGTTGATCACGCACAGAGCGACGATGCGCGCGCGAAAGTCGGTCAGACCCTTCTCACGCATCTTCACTTCGCCGTCTCTGAAGTCGCGCAGCGTCGTCTCGACTTTGTCGCGCTGCTGAGCGGAGAGGCCCTGCACGATCACAGAACCTCCCCACTCGGGCACAGCGACTTTTTCGCGAGGCAGATCGACGACTGCGAGGATTGCGTCTCTGCTGAGCATTGTCATGATGTTCCCCTCCCTCAAGGTGAACGTCGTTTGAACTACTAGGCCAGCGTCGGCAGACCGACGACTTTGAGACTGAGATCAGCGCTGAACCTGCCCTTCACGGGCGCTTTCACCGTCATTTTCTCGACTGTGCACGGACAAGTCCAGGTCGTGCCGTCGACGAAGACGAGACGGAAGTTCCTTCTGACGCGGTTGTACCACAGGTACGTCAGCCCCGAGATATACGAGTGGGTCGCGTCGCTCGTGATGAAGTTAATCGGGAACGTGATCGAACCCGAGTCGATGTTGGTCGCCACGTACTCTTTATGTCCCATCGGGGAGCTGTGAGTAGTCAGCTCGTCGTGATCAGTCGAGAAGTCGAGTCCCTGCAGATCGCCTACTTCAGCGATCGTCGTGAAGACTTCAGAACCGCCGCCGTCACCCATCTTCAGAAGGGTGCCCCACGCTGCTTTACCACCAGATGCGGGCATGACTCACCCCCTACCCGAGTCGAATGACGCCAATGAGCAGACCGGCGTTCGAACCCGCGAGATACATCAGGTTCCCAGGCTGCGCCCAGCCGAGTTGCTTGACCGGCCCCCACATATACGTCTTGTTCGCGGGGATGCTGAAGGTGGTGATATCGCCCGTCCGACCCTGCGCGTCAGCGATACTCGTCAGAGTGACTGTGTACGGGGTCGCAGCCACCTGGAACAGCAACAGATCGTTGCCGCTCATAGTGAACTGGTTCATGTTGCCGACGTCAGCAGCGGTCATGCCCACGTCGACGGGGTTCGAATAGCACCCCGGCGCGGCGACCGGTATCAGAGCTGTTCTTGCCATGTCCTACGCTCCTTCTTGTTCGTGTTCGTGTTCTTCGTGAAAGTGCCACCACATAGCTGCTTCGTCCATCGAATCGAACGGGCAGAAGTTGCACTCCCAATGGGGAAGCCCGCCCCAGGGTACCAGCTTATAGGGAAGCTCACGAGCGACGGGCTGCGCTTCTTCGACTGACTCAGCGATCTGCTCGATCGTCTCAGCGACGTCAGTCTCTTCGAGCTGCTCTGTCTTCTTCGTGGTCATGCCACCCCCTCAGAGTAGGTGATTAGATAGTCGACGTGTCTCAGACTCTCTTGAGTGACAGGGCTGAACTCAGACGAGTCGCCGTCCTTGAAGATCGAGCCGATCGTTATCCACTCCCCGTTGCCGTCGCAGCACGCGAAGCGCTTCGGCACTCTCAGCTTCTTTCGCAGCGTGCGCTCGATCAGATCGCAGGCACCCTGATCTTCCCCGAAGATATCGAACTGCACGCGAGCGACGAAGAGATTCGACTCGCCCTGCTGACAGTATTCGGGCACGTTTGAAACGATCGTCCACTGAATACGTCGCACGCTCTGTTCTGCGTCTGCCAAGGGTGGCCCGATCTCGTCGTTAATGAGCGACGGGAGCAGATCGTCACCGTCGAGCGGCGTCTTCAGATAGACGACGAGCTGAGAGATCACTACGTCACCCCCAAGAGCTGCTTCAGCGACTCAGCGACTTTGAGCAGCACTTCGCTCTTCGTCTCGTCGATCGCCGGTCGCATGTACGGATGCGGGGGGATAGTCACTGAGTACGCGAAGTGCCACTCGTCGCCCTTGTGCCCGTGGTTGTCAGTGTCTTGCCACGCGAGCATAGGTGCAGAGACGGGCACGACTGTACCGCCGAACTCTTGCATGGCTGCGTACACGAGATCAGTGCCTATCCACGCTTCGCGCTCGGGCACGTGAAAGCTCCCACCCTTCGAGTGAGTCTCGACGTGAATCGAGCGCTGCAGAGTGTGAGTCTTCACGGGACACTTGCGCTTCGCTGCGTTCGCGATCACCAGACCGCCCGCGTACAGAGCAGCGTCAGCTTTCTCGGTGCGCAGATCAGAGTCGAGCTTGTCGAGAGCTGCGACCAGCTTGTTAGTCCCTACGATGGTCAGACCGACGTCGCCCATGATCACGTCTTCGTCGAGACGAGCTGAGCGTACAGATACGTCAGCACGTTCAGCGGGTCATAGTCGATTCCCATGATGTTGTAAGCCGTGGTAATCGCTGTCAGAGGGTCAGTCACTAACGCGACCATGTCGAGCGTCACAGCGTCGAGATAAGCCGCACAGAGAACCGTCTCTGAGTCGACCCAGTACGTCTCACGGGGGCCGCGAGGCTCGTCTGTGCGCGTCGTCTTCATGGCGCACGGAGTCTCGGGGGTCATGTCGTCGTATTGGTCGATCTGCTTAGTGCCGAAGTCGTCTCGATAGAGCCGAGGCTTCACCACTTTGCACGTCAGAGGGAACATGCCTGAGCGCACGAGATCGCTTCTGAGCTTCTCAGCGTTGATCAGTGCAGTCATGTCAACGCTCCCGCAGGAACTCGTCCCAAACGCGCTCTTTGTAGCTGAACTGGTCGAACACTTGCTCGATCACGTCGAAGCCGCCCGTCGACTGTGCGTCGATCTCGTCAGCACGAGAGCGCAGCGAGTTCGCACGCGCGCGCAGCTCTGCACCGACCTTGTCGCCGTTCGTCGTCATTTCCATTAGCTTGATCGCCTTCAGCGTGAGCGTCTGATCAGTCGCGATCACTTCGATCGCGTCAGCAGCGGCACGCAGCAGCGTCGCCTGATCGAGAGTCCCGCCCACTTGCGCGAGCAGAATGAACGCGTCGATCTCTTCGTCCTGAAAGATAGGGTCGACGACGTTTCGGTCGGGAATGAACATGCGCAGAACGTCTGTCGTCGACTGCGGGGGTATGTTGTAAGTGGCTGTCATGTTCGACCTCTCGCTGAGAGTGAGCAGAGACGCAGCCCCGAAGAGCTGCGCCCCTGCGTCTGTTCTCGCTGCGCTGCCTAAGCAGCCTGACCAGTCGAGCCAAGCGCGAGCTTCGGGTCGATCGTCGCGCCCCCGAAGATGTGCCTGACCTTGTACTGTATCGAGTCAGTGTCGAAGTCGCCAGCCATGACGTTCGCCATGCCGCCGCCGACCATCTGCGCGTTGGGAGCTTTCATGAATATCTGCGGCTCTTCGTAGCCCTTCAGGAAGCCCATTTCGAGCGCGGCGTTCCCGTTCGCTGCGTCAGCGAACAGCCACCAGCTCGTCGCGCCGTACGTGCCGGTCGTCGCGATCGTCGGAATCCAGGGGTTCATGACGAGCTTGACGTTCCCCTTCATCCAGTTGTTCACGTGAAGCTGCTGGTTCGCAGTAGCGCCCGCTTCCGCGCCCACGAGCCAGAGTTCGAACGCTTCAAGGATGTTCTTCGCAGTGATGTACAGAGCAGGCCCGACGACGAGCGTGATGTACGTGACCACGATCGGGTTTCCGTCAGGGTCTTTCTGCAGCATGAGCATACGCCACGCGTCCTGCAGAGCTGCGATCGAGAGCACGGGGTTCGCAGCGGTCGCGCCTGCGGCCACGCTCATAATGTTCTTGTTCCCGTCTGTGAAGAAGCTCGTGTTCGGCCCCGTGGCGCCCACGTAGAGCTGAGTGGCGAACTTCTCTTCGGTCGCCGTGCACGCGCGAGCGAAGCGATCGGGGGCATCCTTCAGCGCGTCGAGATCGTCGTTCGTGATCGTCTCGAAAGCGAAGGGGAGCCGACGACCGTACTTCTGCACCGCGTAGGTGTAGGGAGCCGTGTCGCTGATCTTGTCTTCGGGGTATACCCCGTCCATCGGCACGACAGCGAGGGCGCTCGACGCCCCGTACTGGTACGGGAAGCGCTTGACGGTGCGGAAGTCGTTGACAGTCTTGCGCTGCGCGATCTGCGGCCAGGTCTTGTCAGCGATTCGATACGCAGACAAGAGCTGACGATCGAGAATGTCAGCGAAGAGGTTCGGGAAGTCGGAGGTCGTCATAGCCTCCTGAAAGCGCAGCATGTCCCAGCGCGAGCCGTTCAGCGCGGCCGCGTAGATGTTGGCTGCTTCTTTGAGGTTCGAGAGGTACACGGGGGTGCTGCGAGAGAGACGACGCGCCCCCACGCCGTCGCCGCCGAAGAGCTTCGCGACGCTTGCTTCTTCGGCGCGAATCGTTTCGACGACTTCTTTGAAGTCTGCCATGTCCTTGCCTTTCTGTGCTTGAGGTTCTGCACAGGGCGCACGGTGTGACGCGCGCGCCCTGTGTCTTGTGTTCCTGTATCCCCAGCCTGCCCTGATCTTCCTGCGCAGTCTAGGTGTAGTAGCCGATCACGACGACGTCGACAGAAGTCGCAGTCGCGAGGGAAGAACCAGTCTTGAGAATCTGCAGACCCTCACCAGACGGGCCTGCTTTGCCCATGAACACGCTCGACACAGAAGCGCCCCACGGCCCGACTTGCGCGTCCTGCGTGCCCGCAGCGACCGGGACGCCGAGCGCTATGTTCGCGGTGGTCGTAGTACCGACGAGCTGAACCTGCGTCGCGGTCGCCATAGCGCCGCCGCGTGCAGTCATTGTCGCGAACAACGGAGTGAACGTATGCCCCACGACTGCGGGCACGACGACCTGACCGGCGTTCACCTGAGCAGTCGTCACGTTCAGGAACGTGGTCACGATGCCTTTGTTGTCGTTGGTGGCCGCTGCGTACCACTGAGTCGCGCTCGTCGCGATCAGCTCGACGACGCCGCCAGGAGAGACGACGTAACCCGCGTTCGCGCTCAGAGAGTTGATCGTGCCGCCCGTTGCCGGGTACACGACGAGTCCCTGCGTGGCGACCGTGTTGATGATCTTGATCTTCATGCCCGCGACTGCAGCCGGCAGAGTCACGCCCTTCGTACCGTCTGCAGCAGTGACGTACGTGGTGCCCGCGCTGACAGCAGTACCCGTCGCTTGGTTTGTGCCCGCTGCGGCGATCGTGCCGGGGGTGTCGAGAGTCCCGAGCGCGCCCATGAGGGCCGGGAGCTTCGCGACGTTGATCGTGGTGGTCGTATTGCCCGTCAGCACAGTGCCGAGCGCGATACCGAACAGATAGCCACTCGACTTCTTCGAGAGCTTCGGCGTGTCTCCGTCGACGTAGAAGATCGGGTCGCCCACAGCGACAGCGACGTTCCCTGCGTCATTGATACCTGCGACGACGAGCGCCCACACCTTCGGGCGAAAGTCAGCAGTGCAGAAGTTCGCGGCGTTGCCGCCCTCGCCCACTTTGCAGAGCGCGACGCCCGTCAGAGGGCCGTACCGCAGCGGGGCACCAGAGGTCGCGCCGCCGTTGGTCGGCTGAACGCTGACGACGAGCTGATCGAGATATTCGTTCGTTGCCATAATGTCACCCACAGAGCCTTTCTCATTCGAAGTGAAGAGCGCTTCTGCGCTCAGTCTACCAGGGAGCGACTACCTGCCCCGAGCGGCGATCGTCGCCTGTTTTTCGTCCAGGCCGATAGCCTTGAACGACTCGACGAGCGAAGCCTCGCTCTCTGCGGCAGTCGGGCCGGTCGCGGGGGTGACAGCACCCATACCGCTGATCTTGCCCGTCTCGCGCAGCGTCTCTTCGTACTCGGCGTTCTGCGCTTCAAGCTCAGCGATACGCGTCTGCGCTTCGGTGAGCTTCGTCTCGGCGTCGTGCTGCGCAGCGATCGCCTCTTCGAGCTTCGTCATGTCTTCGTCCTCCTGTGTGGGTTGCCTGCGCGATTCGTAGAGTTGACATATCTGACCGCCCGCCCCTGCAGCAGTGACGAAGTCAACACTGCGAGCGTGCTCGATCGACTGAATCAAGCGCCCGTCGCGCCCTTCTGCCTTGCCGGTCGTCGCTTTGCCCTCGGCGTTGATCGAGACGCCGATATTGGGTGCGAGATCAGCGAGAAAGTCGCGATAGGGCTGCTGCACGAGCGCGTCTGCGTACAGACCCGGCCCGTCAGGGTGATTCTCTTTGTACGACGCCGTCGAGACGAGCGAAGCTGCGAGATCGCGCACGCTGCGCTCGGGTCGTTCCATTTCCTCAGTGACAGTCGGGTGATCGAGGAACATCTGCAGTCCCTCAGTGAAGACCTTGGGGCCGTCACGCTTGAGCACGTCTGCGCTGTAATAGCCGCTCGTGCCCCATCCCGGCTGAATGATCTTGATCTCCATCGTCCCGTCACGTCTCAGCGCCGTCGCCTCCATCAACGGCACGAGGTCGCCTTGCAGAGTCGCGAATATTGACTCGCGCGCCTCGCCCTGAGCATCCTGCGCGATCGACTCAGTCGCAGGGACGTATGACGTCTCGACGACGACCTTTACAGGGCTGCTGAGCGCTACATTCCCGTCCGCGTCGATCGTGAAACTGCACTGCCAGAGGCCCTGATCGCAGTCGATCATGGTGCACTCTGTCTTCGACTCGACGCTGTAGATCACCGTGCCTTCGTCGGGGAAGACGTCTCTGAGCCAGCAATACGAGTTCGGGTACGCGACGTTCAGAGCAGCTCTGATCGCCTTCTCCTGATCGTTGAAGCTCAGACCCTCGCGCAAACGGTTGAAGTGCTGCTCGAAGCGCTGCGCTTCAGCCATATCGCCGTCGTCAGCTTCTTTCGTCGCCAACATGCACTCACCGAGACACGCTTCACCGAGCGGGCAGCAGCCCGACGCCTTCAGAGTCTCGTGAAGCAGCCCGATCGTTCCTCTGATCTTCGCTTCGTTCGCTGTCGAGATCACCCTACCCGCTTCGACGAGCTTCTTCGCGCTCTCGTCGAGCCAGTTGATCTGAATCGGCACGACGAGGTCAGTCACCTTCGCCATTTCCGTCTCCTTCTTCGTCGCTCTCTGTCACGACTCTCTGCTCTGTGTAGCACCAGCAATTCGGGTGGGCTGGCTCGCAGTCGTCTCCCGAAGGGAAGCTGTCTTCAATATCTATCCACCCTGCGTCTGCGTTCTCGTCGCACTCGTCGTCGGCTTCGTGGGTATCAGCGAGCACCCAGCGCTTCTGCACGACAAGCCCAGCCTCTTTCGCAGCAAGCCCTCCCTGCAGATTACCATTCCCGTACCCGAACGCTGCTTCTGTCACAGCGATCAGCTCAGAGCGGAACTCAGAGCACTCGTCGAACATGGCTTCGAGGTCTTTCGCGAGCGACCCGTACGAGTCGCCGTTCTCGATCGCGTTCTCGATCACTGTCTTCATGCGATCGCGCGTCGCTTCGTCGATCTTCGTGACGAGATCAGCGCCGTGCTCTTGCACGTATGCGACTGCGCGCGGGTTGGCGAGATCAAAGGCTATGCCGACGCTCATAGTCTCCATGCGATCAGTGAAGCCCGCTTCAAGCCCTCCCTCTGCGAGCGTGGTGAGAGGTGGCAGAAAGAGTCCCGACGTCTTCGCTGTGACTGCGTCCCAATCGTCGAGCCAGCCCTCTGCTGAAGTCGCGACATCTTCAGCGTTCGCCTCAGTGAACTTCCAGCCGCGCTCAGTCAGGAAGAGCTGCTTCTGCTTTTGAAACGCCTCCGCGAGCTGTGGCTTCGTCTTGCGCACGAGAGGGTCGATACGCTTCGCTCGATCGCGCAGCGTCGAGTGGATGATCGCCTTCTCGACGAGAGCCAGCAGCGCTGTCAGTGAGCGGCTCACTCTGCTCGATTCGCGAACGCGACGATCGCGCGCTTCAGCTCGATCAGCGACTCTGTCAGGCGTGCTTCTGTGTTCGGTATCGTGAGCACTTCGCTCGCGCCCTTGGTCTGATCTGGCGGTGTCACTGGTGCCTGCGGTATCTGCGGCACGCTCTGATCTCCCTGCGGTGTAGGTGGCACGTCTTCGGTATCAGCAGCGCCCTCTTCTTCGTCTGGGAAGAGCAGCTCAAGTAAGTCGTCGATATCGTCTTCGCCCAGCGCGAGCAGCAGCAGACGCGAGACAGTCTTCTCGTCGATCGTGCCCGCCATAGTCTTGCCGCCCAGCGTCGCTGCTTCGACGATCGCTTGAATATCTGCGAGCTTGTCGTGCTCAAGTATCGGCGGGAAGTCGACGTCGATCGCGCGCGGTGTCTCTTCTGTCTCGCCTGTAGGGTTGCCCTGATCGTCGAGCACGTCGACGTCAGCGAGCTTCACGTACTGCTCGTCTTGCTCGTCGTTCCAGACCTTCGTACCTTTGAGCTTGCCTTTGGGCGCGACCGCGCTCTGATCGACGACGTACTGCAGCAGCGCTTCGTGAATGTCGCCCCATAGGGTCTGACGATCTGTGAACTTCAGCTCGGTCGGGCGATCGAGACTCTTCGCAGTCGCGAGCGTACCTACTGACACGTCACCGAAGAAGCTCTCGGGTAGGCCCGTAGCAGCGCAGACCATGAGCAGCAGTCGCCGCCCGTCTTCTGCTGACGTCGTCGCGCCCGCTGTTCTGATCGGCTGCAGCGTCGCACCGCCCGCATAGCTCGCGAACGTCTGCGCAGCAGTGCCGGGGGGGTTCTTGTCGGCCATGCCTGACGAGCTGCCTGTGCTGACAGTCGTCTGCAGCTTGCTCTTCGCAGCAGCGACACCCTTCGCGCCGCCCACTGTCTTCAAGTCCCACGCGAAACGCGCGTACGCTTTGGTGATCGTCGCCCAGTCTTCGAGAAAGCCCTTGTACGCGAGCGCCCAGTCGAGCGCTTGATACGTCTCAGGGACGCCGAAGCCCATGATCGACAGGCCACCCACTTTCACGTGATAGATCGGGGCGTCCCAGTTGACCTTCGAGCCGCCTATCTGCAGCTTGCGCTCTTTCGCGGGCGGGTTGTATCGCCAGTCGGGGTAATACTCAGTCAGTACCTCTTGACGCTTCGCGCCGTCGTCAGCGAGCGTCTCTCTGACGTGCGTTCGCTTGTAGTACCACGGCTCTTGTCGATCGTCGGGGTTCTTGATCACTGAGTCGATCTCGTCGAAGGGCACGCTGCGCACGCGCACGCGACCCGTCAGCTTGTTCGTGAACAGCACGAAGAAGAGGTTCCCTTCGACCTGGAGGTCTTGCTCTTTCAACGTGCGCGCCTGATGCGACGTCAGCTCTGCTTGGTTCTTCTTATCGTCGAGAAACGTCTGCACGACCGCGTCGACGTCGGGATGCGAAGCGTGAATACTGACGCCCTGACCCCATACGTACTGCGCTTGCAGCGTCACAGCGCGGTTGATCAGGGGATTCTTGAGAAAGAACAGACGCGAGAGAGCTGCGATTCGCTTCAGCCCTTGTCTGCTGAAGTCTTGATTCGTCTCGAAGTCCAGACGCGTCCAGTTGACGTCTTCGAGCGCGAGTTCCAGATCAGCGAGTCGCTCGACGAGGTGCGTCGACCCGCCGCCCACGTGCATGATCTCTTCAAGCTGCTCGGTCAGCAGCTCATTCGTCCATGAGAGTTGCTCGACTTGCTCTCGCAAGGGAGCCACTGCGTCTGCTGCTGCTCTGTTCGTCACCCTGTCGAGCAAACCCATGATCAGCTCCCTTAGTACGGCGAGATCGAGACACGATCTTCGTATACGACCCGCGTATCATCTTCACCTTCGAGGAACAGCTCTGTCAAGGCCCACACCGCTACGTCGAGTCTGTCGGGTGAATCCGCTCCTGGCACCCACGTACAGAGCTGATCTTCGAGCTTCGCGAGATCGCCCACATGGTGAATGAAGCCCTGCTCATACAGCGCTGCGATCGGCTCGGCTCGCGTGTACTTGCCTCGTGACGCTCTGACCGCTTTGAAGTTGGCGTGTGGGTCGACCGTTGCGACTGTGAATCCTACCATGTCGCCCCCGTTGTTCACTTCAGCGACGATCAGATCAGCGAAGTGCTCGCGATACAGCTTGATCGCTGCGCGCGCCCACTCGACAGGGGCGTATATGTCTGACTCGTCACCGAAGACATAGCCGTGCCCGTCAGAGCCGATACCCGCTGCGATTATGCCCGTCTCGTCTGACTCTTCATTCGCGGTCACAGCGGGGTCGATCGCGACGACCACACGCACGAGGTCGGGAAGCTCATGAACCCTACACGCGTCGAGCAGCTCATACGTCCACAGCGCTCCTGGCGTGTCCGTGAGCACTTCAGCAAGCAGCTCTTGACGACCGAGCCTCGTGCCCTCGTAGCGACGCACGATCTTCGAGTAAAACGTCGGCGCGAGGTTGTCTCTGTTCTCGTATGTCGTGCCCCGCGTGACGACGCACGTCGAGTCAGCAAGCAGCTCTTTCACGATCTTCGTCGGGCGTGGCGTCGTGGTCACGACCACCCGAGGGTCGTCACCGAGACGCAGCCCAAAGAGCAGCATGTCCCACGTATCAGGGTTCTTCCATGTCGCGATCTCGTCGCACCATGCGAAGTCGTGCTGCGGGCCGCGCAGACGATCTGACTCTTCTGCTGAGTAGAGAGTGGCGATCGCGCCGTTCGGCCACGTGAGACGACGCTTCGATGATTCGTACAGCGGGCGCTCGTCGGGTGACCCTATGTTCAGCAGTCCCGACTCGCCTTCTACCATCACGTCGCGCGTGTCTGCTGCTGTTGCAGCGACGAGGGCGATACGCTGGTATCCCAGCTCGAAGACAGCGCGTCTGATCGCCTCTGCGCCAGTGCGGGTCTTACCCCAGCCCCTGCCCGCCAGTATCAGCCACGTCACCCACTGTCCCGTCGGCATGAGCTGCTTCGAGCGCGCGATCGTCGTCCAGTCCCACTTCTTCTGCAGCAGACGCTCGCGCAGCGCCAGCTTTTTCTCGATCGGCCAGCTCTTCCAAGAGGCCGTCGATCTCGCAGTCAAGCTCGCTCTTCGTGACATGACTGATCGGCCCTCCATTCGGCCCGCTGATCTCGTGACGCTCGACATACCCGCGATCTTTGCCTCGCGTCTTGAGAATGAAGATACACGCCGTCACGTCGCCGCCCAGCGCACGACGGTAGAGCGACGACTCGACATTGTCGATCATTGACTCGCGCGCTGTGTCGTACACGGTGCGAATCCGCGGTGAGCGCTCCATGCGTCGATAGATCGTGAAGCGGCTGATGCCGAGCGACTTCGCTGCGACAGTCAAGTTCCCGATCGAGCGCACGAGCGCTGCTTCGATCTCTGCGTCTGTTGCCCTTTTCATAACGTCACCTCTGTCACCGTTGCTCCGCGTCGCGCAGCTCGTCGAGCCAGCGCAGAAGACGCCGATACCAGCGACTTTCGCTCTTCATGACACACTTCGACGCCTCGTCGTACGAGCGCACCGTCTCTGTCAGAATCCTGTCCATGATCTTCAAGGCTGCTTCATATCCCTATCGCTCTGTGCTGAGATGCGACACAGCGCCCACATTACGAACGACGCGACCACCATGCCGAAGACGTACACGATGCCCATGATCAGCCACGCGATGTGTCGATCGCGAAGACGTCTCGTGCATGTTGACGAAGTCGAGCGGTCCAGGCGTCGTATTCGAGCGGCCACGTGCTCAGTATGTGATCGAGAATGTCGAGCTGTTCTTGCTTCGAGCTGAACAGGAACGGGTAGCCCTCTGGTACCAGCTCAGGGAACGTCACTGAGCGCGGGGCGACAGGGAGCTGACCGAGCGCGATCGAGTCGAGCATTGAGATACAGAACGTCTCGTGCACGCTGTTGATCACGTTCAGCCCAGGGACGGCGATGTTCTGCAGATATCTATGCTGATCAGCGTCGCCTACCATCTTGTCGATCGGGAAGTCGCTGACGTTCTGCCCGAGAAGCATCGTGACCCACACTTCGAACTTATGCCCTCTACGTCGCATGTCAGCGAGCGCGTCGCGCGTGTCGTCAGCTTGCTTGTACTTCTCGAATCGGTGGTTGTACACGACGACGGGCACAGGATAGGGCTTGATCTCGACGTCGAAGAGCTGCTCGTCAACCAGCCCCATCTTCAGCGTGACTGACTTCTGCTCTATGTCGTGCCAGAGATCGTCACTCAGCAAGGGTGCGAAGCTCTCGCGCGCCATTGTCCTGCAGTGGTCGCTGTTGAAGACGACGCGCTCGCTCGCGACGGTCCCTGCGATCTGCGCCCACAGACGCGGCTGCAGCGTTTCGAGCGAGTACGGGAGGCTCTTGTGCACGATGTAGTGGTGCTGAGCTACGATCGCGGGTCGACTCGCGACGCTCGCGCTCTGCGTGTACCCGCCATTGACTTGCAGCGCGCTCTCGACTTGGTTCATCCAGTAGATCGTGGGCGCGAAGCGATCTTCGAGCTGCTTGAAGTGCTCGCCGCTCCACCCCATGACGCCTGATCTCATGCTGGTGTCGTAGGGCCACCCGAAGCGCACGATTCGATCGTTAAAGAGTCCGTCGTTCTGCCACTTCCACTGCCCTGTACCGTATCCCTTGATCGGCCACATCACGACCCACAGCCAGTCAGGGCGCTTCTCACTCATGCGCGGCAAAATGCGCCGCAGATAGGCGTAATTCGAATCCCAGTTCAGCGCGTCGCTGACAGACCAGAACGGGAAGACGCAGACGACTTCGCCGCTCATGACTTCTCCTTCTTCCGAAGCACAGTGACTTCAGGCTCGAAGCCGCTGTCTCTCAGCACTTCAGCAACCATGTCTCGACGTGCGGGTGTGTCAGCGACGACCGCGACTTGAAACGCGATCAGCCCGCTCTCGATCTGTTCCCCGTCGAGCAGATCGTCGGTGTCTTGGTACAGCCCTGTCTGCTTCGCGAGTTCAGCCAGCATCTTCTGAAGTCCCTCTTCGCTCGTGTTCGCGTCACGCAGCAGCTCGTCGAGAGCTTCTTTGTCAGACTCAGCCATAGCCGCGATAGGGTCGAGAGAGAGCAGCGCGAGCGCTTCTTTCTCGGGCGGGACGTCGATCATGACGTAGGGGACTTTCTGCACGCCTGCGCTCAGATACTCTTCGACGCGAGCGTGCCCGTCGATCATGTTGCCCGTCTGTCGGTTGATGACCACGGGCGCGATTATGCCCAGCTCATTGAGCGACCCTCGCAGCGCGTCGCGCTGATCTCCTGGGTGTCGTCTGAAGTTGCGCGGGTTCGCGAGAAGCTGATCGGGCGCGATCTCGCCGTACTCGACGATCATGTTCGCCCACACGTTCGAATCTTTCTTGCTCATGTCGACCCCCGTCAACGTGTTCCTATACTGCTTCGAGCATACCATCGCGACCTTGCACGTCCTAACGAGTCCTGGGGACAAAACAAGGGACGCAGCCGCTGCCGACTGCGCCCCTGTTTCTCAGAGCTTGTCTCTGAGCAGCTCGACGAACCACAGCAGCTCTTCTGTCGGTCGCAGCAGCCGCTCCCACACGAGCCAGCGCGTACCGGCGTCAGTGACTTTCGAGCTGATCACTTCTGCGTGGCCCCGCGTGCGAAAGTCGAAGCGCGTCAGCCACCCGACCAGATCGACGTCGAGCACGTCGACGCACGCAGCAAGATAGAACTCTGCGGGCATCTTGCGCGGGTCGGGCTGATTCAGCGCGAGATCGTGACAGCAGCTCGTGCCTTCTCTGCGCGTCTTCACGTCGAGAGTCAGCTCGGGCCATGCTTTGTTGCCTTGCAGACAGAAGTCCCAGCCCTGATCAGGCTTTTTGTCGACGTCGACGGGGTAGCCGAAGACGCGTGAGAAAGCGACTTCGCCCGCTGCGCCCGTGCGCTCG
>Ga0114951_10002015_pt1 | contig 23878 bp, 23 predicted proteins | sample AM7aDNAmetaG_FD_88677 | JGI IMG/M metagenome (GOLD analysis project Ga0114951, IMG submission 88677) | Freshwater microbial communities from Finland to study Microbial Dark Matter (Phase II) - AM7a DNA metaG | ecosystem: Environmental > Aquatic > Freshwater > Lake | place: Finland: Lake Alinen... | reverse complement strand
TGGCCGGCGTCCTGACAGCGGTGGCGGTTGTCACGGGCGACTTGATCCCGGAAAACGCCGCGCCGTTCATCGTGGAAAGCAAATCCACATATCTCGAAGGCCAGGTCAACGAAGAGGACGTCGGCAAGTTGGCGCCCCAACAGAAGACGGTCGTGCGGCTCACCGCGTACCCGCGACAGGAGTTCACCGCAACATTGACGCACATCTTGCCGGGCGGCGACAACCAGCGGTATGTGGTGCGCCTCGAGTTTGACGCGCCGCCATCCAACCTGCTCAGCGGGATGACCGGCGAGATGAACATCGTACTCGGCAAACGTGAACAGGCGCTGATCATCCCCAGCCGTGCATTGTTGGGTAATCAGGTCTGGGTAGTGAAAAACGACGCCATTCAGACGCGCACGGTTCAGACCGGACTGCGCAGCATGGAGCGCACCGAAATCGTCTCCGGGCTGCACGAAGGCGAACACGTGTTGGTGGCCGACCATGATCAGTTCCGGATCGATCAACTCGTCCGCTCATTGGTGGTGAACCACTGACGCCATGTCGCCGCCACTTTTTATCGCGCTGCGTTTCATCAGCCACCGCAAAAAGGCGATCCTACTGAGTCTGACCGGTGTGGTGCTCGGCGTGGCATTTTTCATCTGCGTGCAGGCACAGACGCAGGGGTTCGAGCAGTTCTTCATCAAGACGGTACTCGGCAGTTCGGGTGCGATCATCATTCAGGACCGGTTCCAAACGCTCTACACCGGCGTGCTCGAACCGGCGACCGACAATGTGGTCAGCGTCACCGGCCAGAAACCGCGCCGCTACACCGAGGGCATCATTGACCCGGAAACGATGATCCGCACAGTGGAGGAGTTTTCCAACGTCGCTGCGACTTCACCCGTGTTGGAGGGGAATGCAGCGGTGCGCGCCGATTTCCGCCAGGAGGTGTTCCGCGTGCAGGGCATTGATCTCGAGCGGCACTTGCGGGCAACGGCGCTGCGCGAGCACATCGTCGCCGGTGACCTCGCCGAGTTTCGCCTAAAACCAAACGGCGTAATCCTCGGTTACAATCTTGCCCGCAATGTCGGCGCGAATGTCGGCCAGAAAGTGCTGCTGGTCGGGACGGACGGCGGCACGCTGCCGTTCCTCGTCTGCGCGATCTTCCAGACGGGCAACATCTCGATTGATGAGAAGCGTGGATTGATTCATCTCGGCGCGGCGCGGCGGCTGTTGCGCAAACCGTTCGGCGTCTCGCTGCTCATGGTCAAGCTGCGCGACCCGGCGCGCGCGCCGCAACTGGCGGCGCACTTGGAGCGGCTCTTGCAACACCGCGTCCGCAGTTGGCAGGAACGGGAGCGCGGCAACCTGCAAATCTTCCGGCTCATCCGCATCTCCGGCATGATCACCGTGTCCACCATCATACTCCTGGCCGGTTTCAGCATCTTTAACATCCTGACTCTGATGGTGCTGGACAAGGTACGCGAGATTGCCGTGCTACGATCAATGGGCTATCGGCGGGCCGACATCAGCGCCATATTTCTGTGGCAGGGGTTTCTAGTTGCCGTCATTGGCTCGGCATTTGGGTGCGCGCTAGGGGCGCTGTTGACATACGGCGTCTCGAAAATCCCGGCCAACATCCGCGGCCTGTTGACCACGTCGCATTTTCTCGTGCACTGGAGCCTCAGCCATTATGTCGTTGCCAGCCTGATTGCGTTCGTGGCGATTTTCCTCGCCAGCTATTTTCCCGCCCGGCGCGCATCACGGCTGGCACCCGTCGCGATCCTCCGGGGAGGCGGACAATGACAGCCCCGTTGCGGTGCGCCGCAATCGAGCGATACCTCGGTGAGGAGGAGGCGCGTGTGCACGTGCTGCGCGGCGTCTCGCTGGAAATGCAGGCGGGCACGGTGCACGCCGTGGTCGGGCCGTCGGGGTGCGGCAAGAGCACCTTGCTGTACGTGCTCGGCCTGCTGGACCGGCCCGATGCCGGCCAGATCTGGCTCGACGGCGCCGACGTGGCCGGGCTGAATGACAATGAGCTGACGCAACGACGCAACGAGCAGATCGGGTTCGTGTTCCAGTTTCATTTCCTGATGCACGAGTTCACGGCGGAAGAGAACGTGATGATGCCGATGCGCCGGCTCGGCCGTCTCAGCCGGCGGGCGATGAGGGAACGCGCTGGACACCTGCTGGAGCTGGTAGGACTGGCCGACAAACGGCAACGCCCCAGCCAGCATCTGTCCGGCGGTGAACAGCAGAGGGTCGCCATCGCGCGGGCGCTGGCAAACGACCCAGTGGTGCTGCTAGCTGACGAGCCAACGGGCAATCTCGACACGGCCAACGCAGAACGGGTGTTCGAGTTATTGACCACGCTGGTACAGCGAGAACAGAAGGCGCTGTTGTTGGTAACTCACAATCCGGCCATCGCCGCAGCGAGCAACTGCGTGCACGACATGAAGGACGGCGTGATCACGCGCAGCCACGCGCCGTGACCGTCACATCACGTCTGCGAAGGCGCGTTTGGTGCGCATGAAGAAGGCGTAACCGCTGACTGCGACGAGGAAGCTAGCCACCCACAACAGCGCGAGCCGTCCCCACGACGGGGAGATACCCCAGAGCAGGATGTTGCGCGCTTCGTGCACGACGAGTGCAATTGGGTTGAAGAGAAACAGCGTTTGAAACTGGGGCGGGACGCGGTTCAGCGAGTAGAAGATGGCGCTGGCGAACATCAGGATCGTCAGGGCAACGGGTACGATGGCGTTGATGTCACGAATGAACACGCCAAGGCTGGACAGGAACCAACTCAAGCCGAGCGCCAACAGGATCAGCGGCAGCACAACCAGCGGTAGGTAGAGAGCGGTCAGAGGAATCGTACCGTGCGCCGCCAGCAGCGCGGCCAGAAGCGGGATGAAACTGATGAGCATCTGAATCAGCGCCGCACCGACTGCGGAGACGGAGAGGATTTCGAGCGGAAAGACAACCTTGGTGACGTAGTTCGGGTTGGCCAGCACAAGCATCGGCGCGCGGCTGAGGGATTCGCCGAGGAAATCGAACAGGACAAGGCCGCAGAACAAGGCTAGGGTAAAGTCGAGTTTGCTTTCGTTGGCGCCTTGGCCGAGCCGTGACTGAAAGATGAAGCCGAAGACGACGGCATAGACTGTCAGCATCCCCAAGGGACGGAGCAGCGACCAAAACGCGCCGAGGAAGGAACCGCGGTACCGGGCGAGGATGTCGCGCTTGGTGAGTTGCTGGATCAGGGAACCGTGGCCGCGCAGGTGGCGCACGATTCGCCAGGGACAAAGCAGGTCGACGCAAGGAATTTCCTTGCGCGCGACCGGAAGTTCTGGTGACGTGAGCACGAACGGATTTTACGAGGAACCTTGCAAGACACAAGCTGTGAATTCTGAACCCGTCATCCAAGTTGCCGGTTTGTCGAAGGCCTACACGATCTGGTCCAGCCCATCGGCGAGGCTGCACGGACCGTTGCTGGGACAACTGGGGCAAATGCCATTCCTGCCGGCACGAATGCGCCGGGTCTGTAGTCGGCTCTCGCACAAGTCATTTCACAACTTCTACGCGCTGCGCGACGTGTCGTTCGAGGTGCAACGCGGCGAGAGCGTCGGCATCATCGGCTTGAACGGCTCCGGCAAAAGCACGCTCCTGCAAATCGTGGCCGGTACACTCCAACCAACCGAAGGCAGCGTGAGGGTGAACGGGCGCGTGGCGGCGTTGCTGGAGCTAGGTAGTGGATTCAACCACGAATTCACAGGTCGCGAAAACGTGTATTTGTACGCAGCGATCCTCGGATGGCGACCGCAGGAAGTTGAAGAGCGATTTCAGCAGGTGGTGGAGTTTGCGGAGATCGGTGAATTCATGGACCAGCCGGTGAAGACATACTCCAGCGGCATGCAGGTGCGGCTGGCGTACAGCGTGGCCACGGCGGCGGTGCCCGACATCCTGATTGTGGACGAGGCATTGTCGGTCGGTGACGTATACTTCCAGCACAAATGTTTCGCCCAGATCCGCCGATTTCGTGAGCAGGGCACGACGCTGCTGTTCGTGTCTCACGATCCGGGCGCGGTGAAGACGCTGTGCGACCGGGCGTTATTGCTCGATGCCGGCGCGGTAATCCGCGACGGCTCACCGGACGCGGTGCTCGATTACTACAATGCCATCATCGCGCGGAACGCCGCCGACCAAGAAGTGCGACAAGGTGAGACTGCGGATGGCCGCCGCGTGACTCGTTCGGGCAACGACCGAGCAACGATAAAGACGGTGGAGTTACTGCAACATGACCACAGTGTCCGGGCCGTCAACGTCGGCGCATCGGCAACACTGCGAGTACAAGCCGTGACACGAGAACAGTTGCCACATCTCAGTGTCGGCTTTGTGATTCGCGACCGTCTGGGCAATGATATCTTTGGGATAAATACATGTCAGTTGCGACAGTCGTTGTCGCCCGAGCCTGAACGCCCCTTCAATGTGGACTTTTATCTGCCGAGTATCGGCTTGGGTCCGGGACATTACAGCGTGACGGTGGCGCTGCACACACGGGAGACACACATCGAAGACAACTTCGATTGGTGGGACCAGGCGCTAGTTTTCCAAATCGTTCCCGGCAAGCATGCGCCGTTCAACGGCGTATGTCAGCTGGCAGTGGAGGTGCAGTCCGACGCATTGGTGAAATTGACTGGTCAAACGTCACGACCTATCGAATAATTGCACCGTGATTGAAACTAGCAACGCGCAGATTGACACCACCGCCTTGCTCCAACAGGTGCGCGATGTCGTGCGTCGACAGCAGACAGAACCGCCTGGGTTCTTGGAGGCGGGATCGCAAGTTGGCAGCCGCGTAGCGTCTGGACGAAAATACAACAGGATACCGTCATGGCTGCCGGGTTTTCTGCAACCGTTCTTTCGTAATCAGGGTGCTATTAACCGTCAATTACTGCACGCGGTCGAGCAGCAACAACTCCAGTTGCAGTCGCTTTGGCATGCAGTAAAATGCCAGAATGTCAGGATGTCGGAACTGCTAGCCGAGGTGGCCGCGATGGAAGCGCAACAACGACAACTGGCGACGCGGTTGTTGGAGAAACTGGAAACGGCAGGTACAGCTCGCGCGGTGCTGGCCGAGGCGGCGGTGGAACTCCACGCACACAGCCTCGATGCATTTTATGTGGCGTTTGAAAACCAGTTCCGCGGTACGCGCGCGGAAATCAAGGAGCGGCAGCGCGTGTACCTGCCCTATGTGGTTGGGCGATCAGTTTTGGATCTTGGGTGCGGACGCGGCGAGTGGCTGGAATTGTTACGCGAAGCGGGGCAGACGGCCAGCGGCGTGGATGCGAGCGGAGTGATGGTCGCCGTCTGCCGTGAACTCGGTCTCGATGTTCAACAAGCCGACGCCATCGTACACTTGAAGTCGTTGCCAGACGCAAGCGTCGGTGTGGTGACCGGTTTTCACATCGTCGAGCATCTGCCATTCGACGTTCAGTTGGAATTGTTCGTCGAAACCCGCCGCGTGTTGCAGCCCGGCGGCCTGGCGGTTTTTGAATCGCCGAACTGCCAGAACATCATCGTCGGTGCCTGCAATTTCTATTCCGATCCCACCCATGTCCGTCCGTTGTTTCCCGGTACGGCCAAGTTCCTGTTGGAACGCGTCGGGTTGGTTTCCGTGGAGATACTCTACCTGTCGCCGGCGCAGGGCAGCCCATTCAATCTGTCGTCGCCGGATTCCGCGCAGTTGCACAACTGGTTTTTTGGGCCGCGTGATTTCGCGGTCATCGGCGCCAAACCCGCCGTTGCGACATGAAGCCTCTGGCGATCGTAATTCCGTGGTTCGGTCGAGACCTCAAAGGCGGTGCGGAAACGCAGGCCTGGCAGATTGCCTCACGTCTGGCACAACGCAGCCATGAAGTCGAGGTGCTGACGACCTGTTGCCGGTCGCACAACGACGACTGCGGCACCAACCACCTGCCAGCCGGGGTGACGCGGGAGGTAGAGGGCTTTTCGATTCGTCGGTTCCCGGTGCGCCGGCGGCGGCGCCGGGCATTTTGCCGCGTCTGCGAGCACCTGCACGGTCTACCGAGCGGGGCGCTCAAGGCAGGCGTCTCCCCATTGAACGCGGCAGATGCCGCCACGTTTAGTCACGAATTTATCAAATCCACGGCACTGCTCGATTACCTGCGTGACAACATGGGTGCCTATCACGCATTTATTTTTATGCCGTATCTCTACGGGCCGGTGCTAAACGGGTTGCCGCTTGTGGCCGCCAAGGCTTGGCTTCAACCGTGTCTGCACGACGAGACGTGTGCCTACCTGCCACAGGTCACCGCCATCTTTCATCAAGCTAAGGGCATCCTTTTCAACAGCGATGGCGAATTCGAGTTGGCCGTTCGCCTATACGGTCCGGCGATTATTCCAAAGTCAGTTGTGGTGGGTGAAGGAGTAGAGGTTCTCGAAAGAACAGCAGGTGAGACAGCCGCGCGGGCGGTGTTCCCATTTGGCGATGATCCATTCATCCTTTGCCTTGGGCGCAAGGAATGCGGCAAGAATTCGCACATGTTGCTGGAGGCGTTTCGCGCCTTCCGAAAATCCAATCCAGTCAGTCGTCTAAAACTGGTGTTTGCCGGGACAGGCTCGATCCCGATGGACGGCCTGTACGAACAGGCGTTTGATCTCGGCACGGTGCCGGAACAGGCCAAGTTGGCGTTGCTGGATGGTTGTCGCGCGTTGTTTCAGCCGAGCGAGAAAGAGAGTTTTTCCCGCGTTATGATGGAAGCGTGGCGACGCGGTCGTCCGGTCGCGGCGCACCGGAATTGTCTAGCCACCGCGACAGCGGTGCGGCGCTGCGGCGGCGGATGGCTTGCCGGCGATGAGACGGAGTGGCGCGCGCTATTCGCCTCCGTGGAGCGTGCCTCAGATGGCGATCTGGATGCTACTGGCGCGGCAGGTTTAACTTATGCGCGAGACGTTGCCGACTGGCATAAGGTAATGGACCGCTACGAGAGTGCGCTATTCGGCGCAATGAATTCTCGTGTGCATGTCGTGGTTGAACCAAAACAGGCCTTGCATCAGGTGTTGCCTAGCCTAGCGTATGGCGACGCGATTTCCAACTTCGTCCGATGGATTCGTCGGACCATGCAAGCTCAGGGCATCGTCTCTGAGATTTTCGTCCTCCACATTGACGCACGGGTCGCCGCGGAGTGTCGTCTGTTCACGCCAGGATGTATCGACGACAGTGATGCAATTCTGTATCATCACGCTATCGGCAGCGAGCTCACACAGCACGTCATCGCTCATCCTGGAAAGAAGTGCCTCGTCTATCACAACATCACGCCGGCTGAGTTCTACGAACAATCTCATCCGTTGATCGCCGAGACGTGTCGGCAAGGTCGTCAGGAACTCCGCTTACTGGCACCCCACTTCCAAGTGGCAATTGGCGTTTCGGCATACAATGTTGAGGAATTGCGAGAGACTGGCTTTGCCACCGCATCCGTACTACCATTGTGCATAGATCCAGACCAGTGGGCCATGCCGCTGGATCCCCACTTGGCCGACCGACTTCAAGCAGGCCAGACTAATATTTTGTTTGTAGGGCGTGCTGTTCCTCACAAAAAACTTGATGATCTGATCCGTCTTTTTCGGCGCTATCTCGATTTTGATCCGAACGCCACTCTACACCTTATAGGCAAAACAGACCCTGACGACCTGTATTGGCGATATCTACTACACCTGGCGGCGACATTAAACATCCACGATAAGATCAATTTTGCTGGCAGCGTTACACCTGCGCAGCTGGCAACATATTATCGGTTTGCACATTTGTTTTGGTCTATGTCAGAGCATGAAGGATTCTGCGTACCACTGATTGAGGCAATGTGGTACGATGTGCCAGTGCTTGCCTACAAGAGTTCTGCCATCCCTGAAACGTTGGGTGAGGCGGGTATGATGTTCACAACCAAGGAGGACGAAGATCATCTCGCTGCGCTTGCGTGGTTGCTTGTCCATGATTCCGACTTACGACGGAAGTTGATTGCCGTCCAACGACAACGACGAACCCACTTCACGGCTTCCGTGGTAGCGCCACAACTTCTGGCTTTAGTCAACAGTATGATTGGTCCAACCGTTTCGACGTCACAGGCCGGCACATCACCTTTGGTTGCATAAAGCCCAAAAGCTCTTTGGTACCTCCTGAAACTCCATTTTTTGAAACCAAATAGGACCAATAAAATCATGCTTGTTCTTTATGGAGTTGGAGTTTTCGAAAGTGCCCATTTATGAAATATAAAGATATGACTCCTGTCTGTGGAGTCCGCGTCCACGCTGGGAACTCGTCTCGCCACCGCTTCCGCCAGGGATTCGCCGTTACACTAGCACTCGCGATATTGGCCGTCGTCGCCGCAGTTCCTCCGTATCTGACCGACCTCGCCGCCAACATGAATTCCGACCAACTCACATTGCCTGACCTTTATGAAAGCCTAGTCCGTCGGAACGAAGCCTGGTCATCCTGGTGCCTGGGCGGGGCACCTTTTTTCTTTCCAGACATCGCTTTGTTTTTCCCTGTTGCCGCCGTGGTCGGCGACACTTATCTGGCGCATCTGCTCCAAACAGGACTCTACGTCTTGACCCTGATGGCCGGCTTTTGGGCTCTGGGCCGGGCCAGAGCCGGCCGGTATGCGGACTGGGCGACCAGCTGGGCGCTGGTGCTTTTTTTACTGATCACCCATCCTAGGGTTTGGCCTCAAGCAGCAGACTTGTGGAAAGTGATTTACCATCCATTTGCGCATGGAGGCGCGGCTTTGCTGGCAGTCGCAGGCATGCTTCTGGTGTTTTCTCATCTCAAACGCGGTCGCCGATGGGCGCTCTTCTTCTTGGCTGTAGTGTGCGTTGGCGGCGGCGCCTCGGATTTACTTTTTTGCCTCTATTTTTCGATTCCTTCCCTACTTTCCCTTACCGTTCTGGCCGTGCTCCATCGCTTCCGCCGACAGCGTGTTTCAGCACTATTCCTGACAATCCTGCTCGCCACACTGCTAGGCCGGATGTTGATACCCTGGATCAGGCCCGGACAACAAGCCGAGCATCTCTATCTTTCCCGAACCGGAATCGGCACCGCATGCAACACGGTTCTTTTTATGGTACGCGATTTGGTGTTCCAACACCACTGGATGTTCCTCTTCTCGGCAGTGGTGTCGCTGACAGTGGCCACTTGGCTTGGCATTCGCTTGGTTAGAATGTTGTTGCGGAAAACCCCGTTCTCTTGGCGTGTCTGCTACCTTGACCAGTGTGTGGTTTGGAGCTTGGCTGGTGGTTGGGCCGCCCTGTTGGCCACGGGTAATTATGTGGATACCGGCAGTTGGCGTTATCTGGTTTTTCCCTCAGCTCTGGCTATCGTTATGGCGGTCTGGGCCGCTGCCCTGCGCATGCCACGGTGGATGGGCGGGTTGGGAGTTGCCGTTTTCCTCATGATCTGTCTAGGACACGGCTTTTCCAAACCCAACCTCCAACGACCCTATCCTGAACTCGCCCGTTTCCTCGACGCCTACGGCCAGGACAAGCCACCCTTAGTTCTAGGCGACTATTGGACCGCCCGGCAAACGACCTTTCTTTCCCGTAACGGCGTCCGGGTGGAACAAATTTGCGCTAACGGGCGGATTTACCATTGGGCGAATTCCTTAGATACCTATCGCCGTATCCGGGAGGAACCCGGTCGGCATGGAATTATCATCATGGACCGCTTGGATCCCGCGCAAATCAGGGCCGCTTTTGGCGACCCCACGGAGGAAAGATACGTGGGGAAAAATCTGGTTTACTTTTATCTTCCGCCCCGGAGCGTGCAATTGGTTCGCTTCCTCCAAGGTGGCCTGCCTTAGTCTTTAGGCGTGGTGCTGGCATAACCGTTGATCGACACTTTACAAGCAATCAGTTCACCCGGTAACTGCGTCGAAAACGCAAGGCTACCGATCTGCTAAACGACCAGACGATTCCGCAACGCGCATGCGTACTCAGCCCATGACCGGAAGGGCCGCCGCTCGGCTTCACCAGCCAGACGTTCGTACAGTGCAGGGTCGGTCAGTAACTGGCGCATCGCCGTTGCCAGCGACGCCGTGTTCGTCTGGTCGCACGTCAGACAACCGCCTCCTGCAGATACTTCGCCCAACGCGCCGTTGGTGCCGCAAACACACGGACGGCCAAACCAGAGGCTTTCCTGAATCGGCAGCCCGAACCCCTCGATCAGCGACGGATACACCGTGAAACTGCATTGCCGGTAGGCAGCCACCAACGTCTCATCCGACACGTGCTGCAACCAATGTAACGGACGTCCACGTTGTTGTAGCTCCGCGATTGCCTCCAAAATCGACTGGCTGTGCCGACGGACGCGAAGACGGCGGCCGATCAGAGTAAGTTCAAAACTCATCCCATCACTCCAGAGTCGCTCGGCGGCGGCAAATAATCCCATGTGGTTCTTGCGCGCATCTAGGCTGGACACGTATAGCACCCGTCGCTCAGCAAATCGCCCCACGTCAGCACTGCCGCGTGGCCCGAACTCCATTGGCCACGGCTCAACCTCTATTGGCGCTGGCTGGCATCCGAATTGTCGCCACGCCGACAGCAGCGACTGGCGCGATTCGGCGGAAACAGTAATCACCACGTCGAACGCACCCAGACAGCGCACATAGTCGACGAAGTCCGTTTGGCGAAATGACGGCGTCAGGTCCGGCCGCAGAAATGGGATGGCATCGTGAAACAACGCCACCAGCCGCAATCGTTTCGCCGTCGCCGCCTTCTCCAACCATGTCGCACGCTCCGCCTCAACAATATCCGGCATCAAAAGCGTATGGCCTCGCTCATCGGTTTCATCGCCACGGAGCACAACCGGCCCCGGACATAATAATCGCTCCATGCTGGACCGCAAACGCCGCCCCACTGCGCTCGGGTCTGCCGATGGCCGGTCATGATGCGCGAATGGTTGTTCGAGAAAGTGCTGTTCGTGTGCTGTCAGGGCGCAATACGCCTTACGCCGGTGCGACCACGTAACCGGCGTGATCGGCCCGAGTTGCTGCAGCGCCTCATGCAACCGTCGCACCGTCCGCGGAATTCCGCACGTGGTGGGCGAGCGCGCAGCGGCTGTTGTATCCAAGTAAAGCATGACGGAAGATTATCACCCAGACTGTGCGCCGCCAGCCAGAAACCACAGCCATTGCGACGCCGTGCGCGCCGCCGTAAAACGTTCCTTCACCAAGCCGTGACCACGCCGGGCAAGCTCATCAAGGCGGTTGGGATCCAGCCAGAGTTCTCGGAGCGCGACCAGCCATTCTGCCGGTGTCTGCGCGCTCGGCAAGCCGCAGTCCCGGCTAAACTCCACTACATCCGGCGAACGCGAGTCGCCAATCGCCGGACACCCAAGCGCAAACAGGCACCGCAGCCGCCCGGCACTTTTGAGGTGCGAATCGGCCAATGTCGGACGCGCCGGCACAAGCCCCAGCCTCGCTGTCGCTGCCGTCGCCGCCAGCGATTCCGTCGACCACTTTACCCAGCATACACGCAACGCCCCCCACCGCTCCGCCCCGTCGCGACGGTCTGTCACCACCACTAGTTCTACACCGCTCTCGCGGCCAAACTCCTCCAGCACCGGCCGCAGCCGCAGTAATCCGTCGAGACTACCGCGCATCCCGTGCCATACAAGACATGCCTCGCGCCGTGAGGGCAGCGTCCCGGTAAGTGCTTGCTGTCCCTGCGCTATGGTTTGTGCAGATTCTGTTTCCTCGACAAACCAGACGCGTGGATGAAGAGCGCCGATCAAAGATGCTAGCGCCGGTGACGCCACCGATACAACATGGCCGAACCGCGCCAGTTTCCCCCACACCCGGTCCGCATCATCACACACCAACAGCACCGTGCGCTCGACGGCACAGCGTCCCGGCGGCGGTACGGCTTTCAAGCACAACAGCCAGTCCACTGGCACCGCCGGCAACTCCGGCCCTGCGCTGATCTGCCATGCCCACCCACGTGCCTCAACCAACGCGCGTAAGTGCGGCACCACACACCCGACTTGCCGGACCGTGCTTGGCCACGCAGAATGCGGCGTCCAGAAGTGGACCCGCAACGGCACGCCGTTGACACCGTCGGGTGGCACCATCGGCATTGGACGAAACGGCCCCTCCTGACGTGTCCGTAATGCTCGTCGAAAGCGTACTGACGGCGGCAACAGACTTGTGATCCAATCAATCGCCATGTTGGGGCCACAAGCTAATGAGCCGCAGCAGAAATGCAACCGTTTTTGACGGTGTGTTTCAGGAGTGGCTCATAAAAAAGAAGTCCCGCCAAAAAACGGGTGACATTAAGTTGGCAAAATGGCACATTGTCAGAGTTACCAAGTGGCGACCTCCAGCGGGCTGCCATGTTAAACGGCTGCCCCTGAACGGGTGTATTTGGAATTGTCATCTCGTGGACCATGAATACCGGTGCAAAATCATTGGCAAGGAATTGTGGCCCCTACAGAAAGGCGAAAAAGTCGATCCTGCAACTATCAGAACTATTACGCGTACGGAACGTGTTGGTCGTGAACTTATATCCACGATAAAACACTGGTGGCTCGACAAAGAAATCATACGCCCACAATTGCAGCGGGAGGACTGGGACTTTTCGCCGCTGAAGAACAGCCAATACGATTGGCAACTATCTGCTAGCCGTCCAAGCCGGCGCCCATAAAATGAGAACGGCGCACTGTGCTACATACGCCGTTCTCGGTTTTCTACTCTATCGATCTTTGAAGTGACGGGGTTGATAGTTTGTGGGCTCGACCACTGGAACCTCTGTTCCTCTAACCCTCCCGCCAAATCTCAAAGACCGAGAAACTAAAATCTATACAAAGCAGTTCTAATACTTGTTCAATTTCTTCCCCTGCAAGGCCTGTGATCGACATTCACAATCTGCCCATCAATTTTCTCAACTCAAGTTATGCCCGTTCTGATGGAAAGCAAGTAGGGTAAATCCGAAGGCTTCCTGGTTTGATTTTCCCGTCTCAAAATGCTATCAACCGGCCATGACAAAACACCTATTATTTCTCGCCGTCATCCTCAGTGGCACATTACTCTTCGGCCAAACATCACCATCTCTTCGAAACAACAGCACACCAGAAACGGACTCCAAGCCGTTCATTATCGGTGCCGATATTTCTTGGGTGCAACAGCAGGAGGATGAAGGTCTGCGTTTCTCGGACCGAGGGTCGCAGAAGGACATCTTTGCCATCCTGAAAGAATACAGATTTAATTGGATTCGCCTACGAGTCTTTAACAATCCAAGAACTGAAAATGGATATTCGAAGAACGGCTATTGCGACCTGAACCATACGCTGCAAATGGCAAAGCGAATCAAGGCAGCAGGCATGGGGTTTCTGCTGGACTTCCACTACAGCGATACCTGGGCCGATCCGTCGCACCAGTTTAAGCCTGCGGTGTGGAAAGATCTTCATGGAGCCGACCTTGAAAAGGCAGTCCACGACTACACCCGAGATGTGGTGGCTGCATTGAAGAAGCAGGGAACGTCCCCCGACATGGTGCAAATCGGCAACGAGATCAGCAATGGCTTCTTATGGCCCGATGGCAATGTGTGGAAGTCGGGGAAGTGGGAGGTGTTCTGCGGCCTCATTAAGGCGGGAATTGCTGGGGCGAGGGAAGCTGATCCTTCGGTAAAGACCATGATCCACTTGGCCTGGGGCGGCCAGAACGCTCAGTCCAGGGCTTTCTTGGACAAGGCCTTTGCCCAAGGAGTGACGTTCGACATCATCGGCCAGTCCTATTATCCCAAGTGGCATGGAACCTTAGCCAACCTGAAGGCCAATCTGACTGATTTGGTTGGCCGATACAAACAAGACATCATCGTTGTGGAATATGCTGCTCCATACCTGAAGGACATCAACGACATCGAGCATGAGCTGAAGGAGATTAACGACATCGTGCATGGGCTTCCCAATGGCAAGGGGTTTGGCACATTCTTTTGGGAACCGACTAAGTGTGGGCCTGACGGTGCTGGCTTGTTCGAGTGGAATGGGAAGGCCAAGCCAGAAATTGATGTGTATTCAGAGATTTCCAGGAAACACGAGAAAAACTGGAAGGAGCATGAGGGCCATTCGGAGGCATACACTGGAAAATGAAAACTCAATTGCGTACATCGCCGTATTACCCATTCAACCTGGACGGATCGCTCTGTCCATTGCTTAACGACGCAGAACTTTTGTTGCGATTTTATGAGGAGGAGAGTCTTCGACACAGCATCAAACAGTTCTGCAAACGTGCCACTTGGCCTGGAAAACCCGCCAACACGTATGCTGTGGACTCTGAGAAGCTGAAGGAGTTGATGCTGAACCTTTTCAACTCTCCAATTGCCCGCAAAACATTGGAGGCTGGCCGCTACACTGATTTACACAATGCGATCTGGCAGTGGTTTACCCCTGCTGATCCACAGTTGAGCGAGCGAATCTCGAACTGCTGTGCTGCGGTGAAAGGGATGTTGTTCGTGAAATGCGAGTTGTGGGAGAAGTTCCTCGCAGATGTCCAAAAGGAAAAACCCCAGGCTGATATTGTGGTGTATCTGGCCTATGTAACACTGGCTTTTGCGATGCTTCAGGAGGACGACAGATACACGTTGGGTGAAGCATTTCTAGCGGTGTTTCCTGAGTACACAGACAAATTATGCGGATCATGACCGCAACCGAATCCTGTAATTGTGGATAATATTACGTTCAATTGCGAGAAGTGCAGCAAGGCGATTACCGTTGATGAGGAACTCGCTGGCCGTGAGATTCCCTGCCCTCACTGCCAACAAACGATTCGGGTACCAAGAAGAAAGATCGGGTTTAAGAATAATCCACAAGGCAGCACCGGTGGCGGAAACCCTTGCCCGCATTGCAACAGCCAAATGGCGTATGACACCGTGATCTGCATGAATTGCGGCTGGGATTTGCGGACGAACAAGCAGGTCAAGACGAGGTCCAGCCTGAAGGGCATCTTTCGGGTAATCCCACGGGCTATCGGGTTGATCCTTGTACTCGGAGTGCTGGCTTGGGCATGGTCACGCTGGCATCAGGACATATTGAAGGCGACTGGGTTCGAGATAGTGAGGACAACAACCAATTCTATCCCCTTCGACATTCACGACGGCTATTTTGCGTCGAACAAGTTTGAACCGAAGGCGAAGACTTCGTTTGTCGTCTTGCGGGATCAGAAGGCGTTCGATGAAGTGTTTGGCGTGGCAATGGTCATGAACGACAAATCTCACCGACTTCCACCTGATTCATTCACAGAAAAGATGGTTGTGGCAGCGGTTCACAGAGGGAAGGCTGTGTGGGGGTATAGGGTCGAGAGCATTGTAACCGAAGGCAAGACGCTGATCGTAAAGTATACCTCATGGTCAAAACCGTCTGAAACCGCTGAGTACGCCTGCCCACTCATCATCTCCGTTCCTCAGGGCGATTACGCTACCGTGCAGTTCGTGGAGAATAGGAAAGCGGTGAAGAAACTGGAGTTGGCAGAGCCAGCGACATAGCTATTGCACCACAGCCCAGAAGGTCTATCCTTCCAGCATGAAAACCTCCCTTGGTGCTGTGGCCTTGGTATATCCCACGCCAGTATTCCTCATCGGTACCTACGACAAATCTGGCAAACAAAACATCATGACGGCTTCCTGGGGTGGGATCTGTTGCTCCAAGCCTCCCTGTGTTGCCGTGTCCCTCCGAAAAGCGACCTACACCTACGGAAGTATCGTCGAGCGGAAAGCATTCACGATCAGCATTCCATCCGAGAGCCAAGCCAAAGAAGCCGACCACTGCGGATTGGTTTCTGGCCGCACCACCAACAAGTTTGCAAAGACAAAACTGACACCTGTGAGAAGCGATCTGGTTGATGCACCGTATGTGAAGGAATGCCCTCTGGTCGTGGAGTGCAAATTGGTTCACACCTTTGAGCTGGGATTACACACCCAGTTTGTCGGCGAAGTGATGGATGTCAAAGCCGACCAGGAAGTGTTGAAACTAGATGGATTACTCGACATCCTCAAGCTGAAGCCGATGATGTTCACGCCCGACAGTCATGAGTACTACGGAGTCGGCAAGTTCCTTGGTGCAGCATTCTCTATTGGCGAGAAGATTTGAATTCGTTACGCCATGCCCCCCCGCAACTACATGGGAGAAGTTTCGCAGCTGCCACAAAGACCTTGGGATTCTAGTGATTGCCATATGCCTGTCTACGGCCAACTGGTCTGCGAGGTGAAGGTGTGAAGGCCGTGCTTCTGTCGTTGCTTCCCCGTCCTTGGATCTACGTCTTAATGGGCTTGGCCGTGCTGGAATTCGATTTGCTGACGGGGCGGTTTCTCATGTTCCCCATTCTGTTTGTAATCCCGGTGATGCTCTCGGCGTGGTTCGTCACCGTCCGGCACGCCTTTGCTCTGGCGATTTTTCTTCCGCTCGGTCGGCTCTATATCGCCATCTTCTTCCACCACCCCGCCCCGCCGCTATTCCTTGAAATGAACGCACTGATCCGAATCGGCGTCCTCAGTCTGCTCGCATATCTCGTGGCCCGCACCGCCCGCCAAACCAAGGAACTACAACACGAGGTCAAAGAACTGGAGGGCATTCTGAACATTTGCATGTACTGCAAGCGCATCAAAGACGAGCACGAGAATTGGCAATGGATTGAGAACTATATTGCACAGCACTCGAAAGCGGATTTCAGCCATGGCATGTGCATGGAGTGCGCTCAGAAACATCATCCAGAAGTCTTCGGTAAAAAACCTTGCACCCACTCTGACTATGTGAAATCTGTAAAAACCTGACCAAACACGTCACCCCAACCCTACTCACGTCCATACCTCAAGACAACCTTATGTTTGTTGCGGAATTTTCCGTGTGGAACGCTCCGGCAATTCCGAGACCGGTCAAATTACCCACACATCAACCCACACAGTGAAATCTTCAGGCTTACAGCCTGAATGTTGTGTGGGTTGATGTGTGGGTTTTCGTCCGTCAAGTTTCAGGATGTTCGGGATGTTTCATCAAAAAAGCGTAAGCCGGAAGCACATGCATTTTAGCCAATGAAAACGGGCCTAATATTGCTATCAGGCCCGTCTCAAGTTGGTAGCGGGGGTGGGATTTGAACCCACGACCTTCAGGTTATGAGCCTGACGAGCTACCGGGCTGCTCCACCCCGCAATCGAAACCTGCGAAGACTTTAGTGGAACTGTTCCTGTCCCGTCAAGCCTTCTCGGTGCCCCAGCGCCGGTGAAGGAATCGTTCCCACGGAGAGAACAGGATTTTGTCGGCCAACAACCCGATGACGATGATCACCAGCATGATACCGGCGACCTGGTCCATCGCTTGCAACTCGCGCCCGTAGTGCAACAGGTGTCCGAGACCGAAGCCGGTCAAGATCGTCACGTAAATCTCTGCCGCCATCAACGAGCGCCAGGCGAACGCCCAGCCTTGTTTCATGCCGCTGATGATGAACGGCAGCGACGCTGGCACGATGACACGGCACCAAGTGTGCAGGCCGCGCGAGCCCATCGTGTGAGCTGCGCGCACGTAGATCGGCGGCACCGTTCGCACTCCGTTGTCGGTGGCGATCAGCACCGACCAGAGCGTGCCCATAGTGACGACGAACAGCATCGCCGATTCCGTTTGCCCAAACCACAGCAACGCCAGCGGTACCCAACAGACGCTTGGCAACGTCTGGAATCCGAGCGCGATGACACCTAGCGTGTCGGACATCACCTTGAAACGGGCCGTCAACAGTCCCAGCGGCAAACCAACGAGCAGCCCCAATCCGTAGCCGATCAACAGTCGACGGATTGTGACTAGGGTGGCGCGCTCCAGCGTGCCGTCGGCTAGTGCCTGCCCGATGTAACGCACCACGCTGAACGGAGACGGCACTAATACTGGCGACCAGACGCCGGCACGTACCAGCGCTTCCCAAATCGCGATCATGCAGGCGAAGAAGATGACGACGCCGAGGAGGCGTTTCATTCGGCGACCTCTTCCAGGTCGGGGTGTAAGTGTCGTTTGAGGGCGCGGGTGATTTTGGTAGCGTGTTGGGCGAGGTCCACACTGTTAATGTCGCGCGGGCGTGGCAACTCCACAGTAAACTGTTCTTGAACGCGACCGGGGTTTGGCGAGAACAGCACCACACGGTCGCCAAGGCAGGCGGCTTCGCGGACGTTGTGCGTGACGAACACGATGGTTCGCTTTCGTTGTTGCCAGATGCGTTGGAGATCGCCATAGAGCTGCTCTCGCGTCAACGCATCCAGCGCCGCGAACGGCTCGTCCATCAGTAGTACGCGCGGGTTCGGCGCGAGGCATCGGGCGAGAGCGACGCGTTGTTTCATGCCGCCGGACAGTTCGTGGATGCTGGCGTACATGAACCGGTCCAAGCCGACCAGTTCGAGGTAGTACGTCGCCACCTCGCGGCGCTCCTTGTTACTGAGGTGTGGCTTAAGCTTCAGGCCGAACATTACGTTGTCGAACGCATCCAGCCACGGGAACAGCGCGGGCTCCTGGAACATCACCATCCGGTCACTTCCAGGGCCGGTCACCGACTTGCCGTTGGCGAGGATCTGTCCTCCATCGGGCAAGTCCAACCCGGCGATCAGGTTCAATAGCGTCGTCTTGCCGCAGCCCGACGGGCCAACCAAACAGATGAACTCGCCCTCGCGCACGGTGAGCGAGACGCTGTCGAGAGCGTGAATCTCGCCCTTGCGGGTGCGAAAGCGTTTCGTCACGCTCTCAACGACCAGTTTTGGGATTTCTTCTGCCATGGCTCAGGGTAATTCCGCCAAACCTTTTTCGCGCAACACTTCGTTGAGCAGGCGCAAATCGTAAATGCGCGACAGGTCCGGTTTATCGCGCAGGAACCCTATGCGGTGCGCGTCACCGGCTGACTTCAACAGGGATGCGCGAACCGGGTCGTGCGTCAACTCCAGCCGTTTCCACGCGCCGTCCAGCGTCGACGGCGGCAGCGCCTTCGTCGTCTCCGCCTTGATCTCGTCGTTCAGAATCCGTTTTGCCTCGTCGGGGTGCGCCGCGATCCACTGCGTCAACTCCACGTGCGCCGCGATCCACTTCTTTAACAGCGCAGGCTTCTCCTTCAACAACCGCGCGCTGCTGACCAGATGTGTCGTCACGTATTTACCACCCGTGCCCGGCCAGAGAGCGCTCTCCTCCAGATAAAGGCGCCCCCTCGCCTCCAGTTCGAGGCGCGTGACCCACGGCTCGACCGTCCACACGGCGTCGAGGTTACCCCTCTGGAACAACGTAAACTGGTCCGGGTTCGCCGTCGGCAACACCAGCGCGTCGCCACCACTCATCGTCACGTTCAGTCCCTTCGACAACAACCAAGCCCGCGCTGCCACGTCCTGCGTGTTGCCGAACTGCGGCGTCCCGATCCGTTTGCCTTTGAAGTCGGCATCGGTCTTGATGCGCCCGTCCGGCTGCACCACGAGCGCCGCGCCGCCGCTGCACGCGCCCGCGATGATGCGGACCTCGGTACCTCGCGATTTCAGGTGGGCGTTGATCGCGGGGTTCGGGCCGACGTACGTGAGGTCGAGCGAACGGGCGAACATCGCCTCCATCGCGCTCGGCCCGGCGTTGTAGACGAACCATTGCACCTGCACGTCGGGGCCGAGCCGTTGCTCAAACCAGCCTTTGCCATGGCGTGACAAGCCATGCGCGATGAGCGCCTGAGCGTGGGTGATGTTGGGAAAATGACCGACTCGCAGCACGATTTTCTCCGCGCGACTACAGGCGCCTCCGAACAACGTCAGCGCCAGCAACGAATTACCGATGAAGCGTCGCATCCCGCTCACAGCGTAACCTTTTATCAGCCATCTGCAAAGTGTTTTCATGAGGTTTCTAACGCGCGCTGCAATCGTTGCCACAAATCGTCCGGGTCCTCCAGCCCGACGGAAATCTGGTCAGCGTTGCTGTTCAGCACGATAGCAAATGCACTGAATACTGTGGCTAATAGTTTAGCTTTCATTTTGCCTTTCTTGAGGGGGGTTAACTTCGCCGAGATGCTAGATACAAAACGACAAGACAGATTCCACATAGGAGAATCCAATGCTCTTTCCACCACGGGACGCGTTCTCCGGGTTGTGGAGTGGCTGCAGGATTAACGATCCTAGTTCGATGCGATGTTTCAGCATCAGCGGTCTGTTGTGCGGATGCCGCCTCTTGCGTCGTTACACTTACTACAAGTACAGTGGTTTCTGCGGCCTGTGGCAGATCAGGACTCGGCAGACCAGACCGCGCTTTCGTAACGTCAGTTGCTAGTTGTGCCTGTAAATTCTGAATGCTTGCTAAGACGCGCGCGGTAGGGTTTGTACCAGATTGCGCTACTGAAGCCTCTGTATTCAGGCGGGTGATTTCTTTTTCTGCCGTAGCAACTCTGCCCTGTAATTGGGTTAGTCCGGCCCTGGCGGCTAGCGACCTGGCATCTGGAAGAACTGCTCCAAAATCTCGCCCTGGCGCAATCCAATGCTTTTGCGTACAACCACAAGCTGAACAACGGGAGCCACTCACGGAAATCCATTGAGCTGACGCAATCAGTGCGAGTTCGTTTTGAATGCTGTCAATCTGTGTATTGCATGTTTGAATTTGGCTTTGTAGTTGTTGAATCCTTTGCGCTCGGGCTTGAATGTCTGCCTTCGAATTGTCTGGCGCGGTTGACGCTGCAGTTGTCCACTCCGAAAACGCATGTGAGCACTTTGTCTGGACCATACCGATGGTATTCTCAGTCAATGGTCTTTGCTGGAGAGCCTTTCGGTATAGATTGATTGCTGATTCGTACCTCTTTGAGTAAAGCTGGCGGTCTCCCTCGCTGACCAACTGTGTAACTTGAATGGTTGCGACCATCTTCTTAGCTTCATCACCCCGGCACCATTGGTTGTTTTGCTTGATGCTGCCTGCTGCGACCTCGTTTCGTTCCGCAGTCCATGACTTGAGCGTGTTCTGCATGTCTGGACAATATAACGACTGTGGGTATGCGGTCAGGAACTTCACAAAAACGTTGGAAATCACATTGTCGTAATAAACGATGGGATAACTGTAGGTCGTCAGTTGATACCGCCGAGAGTTCTGGAACGCCTCCTGCATCGCCGTTTCGGGGTCTGTTGCACCACGTCGAATCTCTTTGATGTCCGACCGCAAGACATCCCTTAGCGAAAAGATGGTTCCCGACTCATTGGGAACTCGTATCTGAACGACTGGCCCAGCATCCAAAACGATCTCACCGGTTATAGTCTCGCCAGAATTCAGCTTGATCAAGTCAGCAAAACCTTGGACCACGAGTCCCAGCACTGCGACAACCGCAAAAACCACAGTCTTGTTCATATTCCCTCCCCTAGAGACCTGATTAGGTGCTCCAATTTCGGAGCAATTCAAGCCGTCCCTTTCTCTAAAGTCAAGCTCCGAGAATGGAGCATGGCGAAACCACAGAACATTGTCGGGCCGCAGATTCGCAAGCTTCGCTACCAGCAGGAATTCACACAGGAGATGCTGGCGGCGCGGTGCGCGCGTTTCGGCTGGGATCTCAGCCGAGCCACACTTTCCAAAGTCGAAGCTCAGATTCGCTGTGTAACAGATTCAGAGTTGCTCGTTATCGCCCGCGCGTTAGGCGTTCTGCTGGAAAAACTCTATCCACCGAAGAACTAATCGTTCACTTCGTTAGCAGCCGTAACAAAAGCGGAATAAGGTCTGTCGCCTTTGTCGATCCGGTGGGCAACGCGTAGGTAGATTTCTCGTCCGCCGCCAACACCGCCCAGCCTTCGCCGTCGTCGCCAACCCGGCCGTGGGAGCCTTTCACCAGCCCAGGGCGCGTCGCCGTCGCGGGGTGGAGCGAGCGGAGCGTGCGAGGCCAGTCTAACCACAACTCGCACGGGTCGTAACCGGGTTTGCAGTGGATGTCCACCGAGTGCGCGAAGTCCGGGGCCTTGTTCCAATCGTTCCACCAGTAGTACGCGAACCATTTGTCGCGCGGCGCGACGACCACCAGCTCGCCCGCACGCGGGTGGGCAATGGTGGTGAATTCCACGTCACCAAGCGCGGCGCGGGCAGCCTCGAAGGTGCCAGGTTTGCAGTAGATGTGCGCGACTTGGTGGTCCACGACGGCAAAGGCGTCGCTCAACTCGAAGTCGAGATATTCGCGCCCGGCGATTTCGCGGACGCGGAGCAAGCCGGCTTGTCGGAGTGCGCGATTCGGGTAGAGCGCACCGGTGACGGGCGAGAGCGAGTATTCGGAGCAGACGATCACCGACGCTTCTTTGCCAAACTCGGCGAGGAGTTCGGCGACGACGGCATCAATCTCGCGCAACGCCCGCGGCTGGTCCGGGCCGAGTTTCTGCGAGGAGTAGTCGAGGTGCGGCAGATAAACGAGCATCAGGTTCGGTTTGTGCCGGCGCCACGTCGCTTGCGCGGCGCGGCCAATCCACCGGCTTGATCCGATACCGGCAAGCGGGCCCCAGTAGGACTGCAATTTGAAATCTGAGATTTCAGATTTCAAATCCTCGTAGTAGCCGGGCGGTTTGGAGTAGCACCACTGGATGAGTTTGTGGTGGGTGTGAATCGGGCGCGGCGTGATGACGACCCCGGCGTTGATGTACATCGACTGTTGCCAGAAAAGGACGGCGGTCTTCTGGTTCGGCAACAGGTCCCAAATGCGCGGGCTCTGGACGAGCGAACCGGGTTGTTCCCAGAATTTCACTTCGCGGGTGTCGCGGTCGAACCAGCCGTTGCCGACGATGCCGTGTTGTTCCGGTTTTGTTCCGGTGAGCAGCGTCGCCTGCACGGAACAGGTCACGGCGGGAAAACTCGGGCGCATCGGTCGCCACGTGAACGCTGACAAGCTCGGCATCTGGCGCTGGTGGTGCGGCGCGAGTCCGACGACGTTGAGGATGACGACGTGTTTGCTCATGTCATGGCGAGGATTCTACCCAACAACGCCGCCGGTACCAAGAGCGACAACACGATGGCGGCGGCCTGCCAGTTGCCGGTCGCGGCGACAAGCGCTGCGTCGAGGACGATGATGCCGAGCAGCAGCCATTTCACCACCGGGCGAAGTTTTGGCTGGGCTTCTTCGTGTCGGGCGATGAACGAGAGGACGATGACGTAAGCGCCGAGCACCATCGGCGGCCACTGGACAATGACGTTCATGCCGAGAGTCATGTTGAACGCGCGGCAGAGGCCGAGGACCCACGGCCATTTGCGGACACCGTTGTAGAGCAGGATCAACCCGGCCAGCGCGAGCGCCTTGAGGTTCGGGGCGAGCGCGAGTCCGCCGAGCATCAACACTGCCGCGAGCGTCCACGCGAACGAGCGCGAGAGTTCGCCGCGCGGCAGCGGGCGCTCGGGCCGGTCGCGGCAGTCGGCGGCGTAATCGAAGCAGTCGTTGAAAACGATGCCGGAGGCGTAGAGGCAGGCGGACGCGCCGAGCGCCGGCCAGAGCGGCCCGGCCTGTCCGGCGATGAACCACCCCGCCAGCGGGTCGGCGACGGCGGTGAACAGGTTCGGCAGGCGCAACAGTTGCGCGGTGGCGCGAAATTTCGGCATCGGCGACATTAGAACAAATTGGCCTTGTGCAAGAAAGGTTTTTCCATATGGTGTGCCCCGTCATGGAAGATGTCACCTGTCCGAATTGCAACGTGGACGTGGATCCGCAGGAGTTGAAGCGGAACCAGTTGCGTTGTCCCACCTGCGGCTACGATCTCAGCGACATACCGGACGAAGACGACGAGAGGGAAGAGGAATAATGCTTTTGGAAGCATTTAAGGGCGGTCCTGTCGCCACGATTGGATACCTCATCGCCGATCGCCGCGGCGGCACGGCGGCAGTGATCGACGCGCCGCTCGGCACGGCGGC
>Ga0114951_10002014_pt1 | contig 23879 bp, 23 predicted proteins | sample AM7aDNAmetaG_FD_88677 | JGI IMG/M metagenome (GOLD analysis project Ga0114951, IMG submission 88677) | Freshwater microbial communities from Finland to study Microbial Dark Matter (Phase II) - AM7a DNA metaG | ecosystem: Environmental > Aquatic > Freshwater > Lake | place: Finland: Lake Alinen... | reverse complement strand
TCCTGAACATGCTCTGGTCGGTCCTTTTCTTCGGGCTCCGGTCACCCCTCTACGGACTCGTGGATATTCTGTTCCTTTGGGCCATGATCTTGGCTACAATAGCGCAATTTTCCAAGGTCTCGACCCTGGCAGCCGCACTGCTCATCCCCTACATTCTGTGGGTGACATTCGCAAGCGGCCTTAATCTAGGAATTTTTTTACTGAACAAATAAAAATATCGCGGAACGCTGAGCGGGAAATGTTGAACAGATCGTTCGTCATTCCTCGTTACCCTTTTCCCGAAGAAACGGCTTTCAATTATGGAATGGCTTCACGAATTCTTTTCAAGGCTCTATAACTTTCAGGAACTTATCCGCTGGGGCGGCTATGTCGTCCTCGTGATCATTATCTACGCCGAAACAGGGCTTCTTGCCGGATTTTTCCTCCCGGGTGACTCCCTACTCGTCACAGCCGGCCTCTTCGCAGCGGTGGAAGGCGCGCTCCGAATCGAGATCCTCATTCCACTTCTTGCTGTGGCAGCCATCGCGGGCGATAACACCGGCTACTGGCTCGGCTATCATTTCGGCCCGAAACTTTTCAGCCGGACCGATTCTTTTTTCTTTCACAAGGATCATTTGGTTCGAACGCAAAAATTCTACGATAAATATGGCGCGAAGACGCTCATCCTGGCGCGCTTTGTCCCGATCGTTCGCACTTTTGCGCCTACCGTGGCTGGCGTTGGCCGTATGCCTTACCGGAAATTCCTTGCCTACAGCCTCATCGGTGGTATTGGCTGGATCGCGAGCATGACCCTCCTTGGCTTTTCCCTCGGCCGCGCGGTGCCGAACATCGAAAAGAAGGTTCACTGGGTCATCCTGGTCGTAATCGTTCTTTCATTCCTTCCGATCCTGAAGGAATGGCTTCACTCGAGGAAGAAGTCTTAAACCTGTATTTTTTTCTGAAGAGGAATTAGAATGAAACCGTTGAGTTAGTTTTGTAGCCGTTGTTATTTTCTACGTTTTCAAAAAGCAATTGAACATGAAAGGTCGTTATGGCTCTTAAAGAAACTTATGAGAAGCAAGGCGCTTTCCTATTCCGCGGCAGAAGTTATCTTCCTTTACTGGTAGCGCCGCTCGTTATCGCGGCACTCCTTGATCCCCAGTACACGCATCCACTTTTCAGCGGCTTTGCCGGCTCTGTCTGGAAAACGATCTGCATTCTCATTTCTTTCGCGGGCCTCCTGGTACGCTGCCTCGTGGCCGGCTATGTCCCCCTGGGTACTTCAGGACGCAATACAGAGCGCCAAGTCGCGGAAAGTTTGAATACCCGGGGCCTCTATTCGTTCGTCCGTAACCCACTTTATCTTGGGAACTTTCTCATTATCCTAGGACTTTTGCTCTTCAGCCAAGTCTGGTGGTTCACGGTCGCGGGCATTGCGATCTTCTGGATCTTCTATGAGCGCATTATTTTCACGGAAGAAGAATTCCTGCGCCAGAAATTTGGACAGACATTCGTGGAATGGTCCATGAAAACACCTGTCTTTATACCCAAGTTCAAGGGTTGGCAACAACCGGCGCTCCCTTACGCGTGGAAGATCGTCCTTCGCCGTGAGCATTCAACTCAGTTCGGCATGATTTCCGCGCTCACCTTGCTCGGAATCGCTTCTGACCTTTTCACGAAGCCGGACCATAAGATCGCCGCTTTCTGGTGGATCTTCTGGGGAACTTCGCTTGTCATCTATCTTGTTTTTCGTTTCTTAAAGAAAAAAACAACCGTTCTTAACATCCAAGGTCGTTAAACTCTCATCGAGGTGTTTCATGAAAAAATCGCTGGGTACCAAGACCCTTCTCTTCCCCACTCCGGTTATGATCATCGGCTCGTATGACGCAAACGGCATTCCGAACGCTATGAACGTGGCCTGGGGCGGCATCGCCTGCTCGGAGCCGCCGTGTGTCACGGTCTCCATCCGGGACCACCGCAAGACCTATGAAAACATCATGGCCAAAAAAGCTTTTACCATAAATATCCCTTCCGAAAAATACATGAAAGAGGCCGATTATTTCGGAATCGTCTCCGGCAAGACCGAGAACAAGTTTAAGGCCACGGGGCTGACCCCCGTGAAGAGCGATCTTGTGGACGCTCCTTACATCAAGGAATTCCCTTTCGTGCTGGAATGCCTCCTCAAAGAAACCCACAAACTCGGGATCCACACACAATTCATCGGAGAGATCAAGGATATCAAGGTCGAGGAGTCGGCGCTCAACTCAAAAGGATTCCCGGACCCTGAAAAAATGAAAGCCTTCATGTTCGATCCGGGCACAAGCGCTTATTACGCGACCGGAAAGTTCCTCGGCCAAGCTTTCACGGTCGGCAAGAAAAAGTAGACCCATGGCCAAGTGGATCGGTTTGGCAGCCGGTGGAGTTCTCGGAACCTTCGCCCGGTATTTCCTTTCAGGGGCCGTCCATCGTGTTTTCGGGGTCACATTCCCTTTCGGAACCCTTGTGGTCAATCTCGTCGGATGCTTTGCGATCGGCTTTCTTGCCGTCCTGGCGGAAGAAAAATTCTTACTGGGCCCTACCGCGAGGGTTTTCCTCATGATTGGTTTTTGCGGCGCCTTCACAACATTCTCGACTTTCATTCTTGAAACCTCGAATCTCACCAAAGACGGCGAAAGCCTTTACGCCTTTATGAATATTGCCCTGAGCGTGGTTTTAGGCTTTCTGGTCTTTCGCCTGGGCGTCATGCTCGCGAGAGTACTCTAATCTCAACCGGAGGAATTCATGAAAATACCCGAGGACGGAAAACTTTTAAGGGTTTTTATCGGCGAAGCAGATAAATGGCAGGGGCGGCCGCTTTATGAGGCGATCGTGCTTTTGGCTAAGGAAAAGGGTATGGCCGGCGCTACGGCCATAAAAGGGTTTATGGGATTCGGCTGCAAAAGCCACATGCACACGACGAAAATCCTGCGGCTTTCTGAAGATCTCCCCATCGTGATCGAGATCGTGGACAGCGAAGAAAAAATCATGGGATTTCTTCCCCTTATGGATCCCATGGTGAAAGAAGGGCTTGTCACTCTCGAAAAAGCGAACGTAATCCTCTATCGCGCAGGATGATCCCCGGACGGTTTCGGGCGGCCACGACGGAGAGACTCCCGGAAAGAGTAAAGACAGCCGCAATAGCGCTGACGGTAAAAGTTCTCTTCCTTAGCGATACGATCCATTTGTTCCTGACCGCCCCCCACCCGCCAGTTCTGTGCCCAGTAAGTCATTCCCGCGAATAAAGCTGCGGCTTTTTCTCCGGCGCGATTCACTTGCTCGAGATCTTTCCAACGGGAAATACCCAGGCTGGTCGCGAAAACCTTAAAGCCATTCTGAGCCGCATAAGCCGCGGCCTTCTCAAGGCGCATCTCGAAGCAAAGATCACAGCGCTCCCCCCGCTCCGCGTCCGCCTCGTGACCTTCCACGTGCTCAAACCATGGATCTGTATCATAGTCCGCATCCACGAAGGGAATATTCATTTTTTGTGCGTATCGAATGACCTCGTCTTTTCGTCGCTCGTATTCTTCCCGCGGATAAATATTGGGATTATAGAAAAAGACCGTTGACTCGATCCCGCTTGTGATCATCCTCTGGAGGATGGAGCAAAAACACGGCGCGCAGCACGAGTGGAGCAGAACTTTTTTTTCGTGATAGGGAGTTTCGAGATCAAGGAGGCTTGTCATGTGAGGCGCCTCAGAAAATAAAGAATTACAGAAGCCCGGTGAGGGGAATGGCTTCGTCGATCAACATGATGGGAATGTCCCCGCGGATCGCGTAGAGGAATTGCTTGTCCGTGCGGATAAGCCCACCCTCGATCTTTTGCGCGACCATTTTCCCACCTCGGGCCTTAAGTTGCTTTTTCTCGATCTTTTGATTGATCTTTTCGATCAAAGACGCATTCGCCACGGAAAGATCTTGTTTCGTCTCAGGGCAACATAGGATGGAGAGTAATTCGCTGGATACCATAGTCCCAAATACCTTTCAATTTTTACGAAGTTATAATTGGGATCGTGAGAGCATTATACAGAAAAAAGCGTGGTCGGGTAATGGCATTAAACGTTGTCTTCGTCGTCTGATTCAGACTCGACGGGAGTGGCTTCAGCGTAGTCCCCCGTAGGATTCGGGAGAAAGATCTCGCGGGGCTTCGCCCCATCCTGAGGACCGATCACACCCGCGGCCTCTAACTGATCGACAACACGTGCCGCCCGCGAATAGCCAAGCCTTAAACGCCTCTGTAAATAAGAGGTCGAAGCCTGACGCGTGGTCAAGACAATGCGCTTGGCTTCCTCAAACATATCATCTTTTTCTCCGGCGCCACCCGGCATTGAGCTGTTCTGCGCGGCTTGGATCTCACCATGGTATTCTGGTTTCCCTTGGCTTGCTGTAAAGGCCACAATTTTATTGATCTCCTCATCATCAATAAGCGGTGCCTGGCCACGGATCATGTTGTCGCTACCGGGCTGAATAAAAAGCATGTCTCCCCGACCTAGCAATTTTTCCGCACCTTTACTGTCCAAGATAGTCCTGGAATCCACCACCGAAGCAACCTTGAACGCAACGCGAGCCGGAAAATTCGCCTTGATAACACCGGTGATTACGTCGACCGATGGCCGCTGCGTCGCGAGAATCAAATGAATACCGACCGCTCGAGAAAGCTGGGCGAGACGCGTGATGGCCGTCTCAACTTTATCCTGCGCCACCAACATGAGGTCCGCAAGTTCGTCAATGATGACTACAATGTAAGGGATCGAGGCCGGAATCACATTCTCGGAATCTCCCGCCGCTTCGACTTGCTTCACACCTTCCTCAGAAAGTTCGCGGGTGTTGAATCCCACTATATTTCTCACACCGATCGTAGCAAAAAGCTTGTACCTCTTTTCCATTTCCATCACGACCCAGTTGAGCGTGTTCGCCGCCTTGCGGACATCCGTCACCACAGGCGACAGCATATGCGGGATCTTGTTGTAGACCGCAAGCTCCACCATCTTGGGATCAACCATGACCAGTTTCAGCTGGGAGGGCGTGCAGTGATAAAGAAAACCTGCGATAATAGAATTAATACAAACGGTCTTGCCGCTTCCCGTGGTCCCAGCGATCAAAATGTGGGGCATGGACGCCAAGTCCGCGATCATCGGCTTACCGCTGGTGTCTTTTCCGAGGATCAGGGGCAACATGCATTTCTGTGAACGAAAATCGGGATTCTCGATCATCTCACGCACCAGGATTGGCCGCGACACAGAATTCGGAACTTCGATCCCGATCGTCTGCTTCCCGGGAATCGGTATGATCATCCGGATACTCGTCGCTCTCAGCGCCATGGCAATATCATCCTCATAGGCTGCGATCGAATTGGCGCGGACACCAGGCGCCGGAAGAATCTCATAGAGCGTGATCTTCGGACCCTGTTCCACCTCAACCACCTTGACTTCGATCTCGAATTCGGCGAGCGTTGCTTCGATCGCCTTGGAATTAGCCGCAAGATCGTCGCCCCCGCCAACCACATCCTCCTTCGGTCTTTTCAGGAGATCCACCGAAGGAAATTGATAATTCACATCGGCCTTGATCTGCGAGCCGATCACGCCCTTAAAGGCGGTCGCGTCACCGGATCCGGTCTCAGCCGCCTTTTCCTTACCGGCGGGATCCGCTTTGACCGCCACGGTCTGAGGGACGGGCTTTTTCACGGGTTCCTTAGCTTCCTCTTTTGCTTTCTTTTCAGACTTCGTCTTATCTTCCATCATGCCCGCGGTGGGCTGATAGGTTTTGATCTTGAGCGGAATATCCGGCATTCGAGGCGCCGGCTTTTCCTTCGCTTTTTCTTTCTCCTTCTCCCTTTGCTTGAGCTCCTTAATTTTTTGTTCCTGTTCTTTTTTCAGAGTACCAGCATTTTCGTTCTTTTTTGTTCCACGGGGGAACTGTTCGGCGATGCTTGAGAAAAAGTCTTGGCATCTTTCAAGAATCGCGCGGAATAACGGGTAGAGAAGAAAGTCCGTGGCAAGAAGGAGCGAAAGTAAAAACGCGGAACCGGCCAAAATATAACTTCCAAGACGGCCGAAGTAGCGCAATAAATGATTCCCGGCCACATACCCGAATGCGCCTCCATAAATGAATCGCTGTGAAGGCCCTACGGTAATTGTCACGATTGTTGCGATCGAAAGAAGCGCGATGGCAAGCCCGATAAATTTGAAGAGCTTACGCTCAGGAACTTTCTGAAGAAAGAAACACTCCGCCCACAGCAGAAAGACAAAGGGGATCACAAAGGCGCTGATTCCAAAAATAAGAAAAAGTCCAAAGGCAACATAGGCGCCAAAAACTCCGGCGTAATTGGCGACGGGGAACGTCGGCTGGGAGGAATAGAACGCGATATCCTCTGCGTGATAAAAGAAGAGGCTTGCAAAGGTAAAAAGCCCCAGCAAAAGGAAAAAAACGCCCCAGATCTCGTTAACTCGTTCTTTTTTCATATGGAATTAAGCCAGGCTTGAGATTTTATGTTGCGCAATTAATGGCCAGTGTGGCCGAACCCGCCGGCACCCCGGCGTGTTCCATCAAGATTATCGACTACCTCAAGCTTCGCCTTAACCACTTCGGCAAGGACCATTTGGGCGATCCGCATGCCACGCGTCACGGTGAAAGACTCTTTCGCGTGATTGATCAAAATAACCTGGATCTCACCACGATAATCAGAATCGATCGTCCCGGGGGTGTTGAGGAGCGTGATCCCATGTTTGATCGCAAGACCACTTCTAGGGCGGATCTGGGCCTCAAGATGCTTGGGGAGGGCGATGATAATGCCAGTAGGAACAAGAACCCGCTCCCCTGGCTGGATCGTAACAGGTTCCTGGCAGGCGGCTAAAAGGTCGATGCCGCTCGCGCCTTCGGTTTGATACTGCGGAAGAGGAAGGCCTTCGAAATGCGGTAAGGTTTTAACTTCAATATTAATTTCGTTCATAGTCCCCAGAAAAATTAAAAGGGACAGGTTGCTTTACAAAGTAAAGCAGCCTGTCCCCTTCGTTGATGAAAAACTCTTACCGACGAGGCCTGCCTCTTCCGCCGCGATCATCACGATCACGTCTTGGAGGAGCTGCTTCCACGACCGTCCTTTGATCTTCAGGAAGTATCGGAAGGGGTTCTGTCATCGCCTGCTTGATGCTCAAGCTTATTTTACCCCGTTCGTCTACGCTCAAGACCTTCACTTTAACTTTATCCCCCACGCGCAGATAATCCCCAGCGCTCTTCACGAATCCTTCGGTGATCTCAGAGACGTGGCAAAGCCCGTCTTTACCCGGGAGGACTTCACAGAACGCGCCAAACGGCATGAGCTTCTGGACCGTGCTGTCATAAATCTTGCCGATCTCGGCATCTTCGGTCACAGCTTGAACGCGCGCGATGGCGGCTTGCGAGGACTCATTGCTCATTGCGGCAATAAAGACGCGGCCGTCATCTTCGATATCGATCTTGGCGCCGGTTTCTTCGACAATCTTGCGGATATTCTTACCGCCGGGGCCGATCAACATACCGATCTTTTCCGGATCGATCTTGAGGGTTGTAATGCGCGGGGCGAATTCCGAAAGTTCTTTCGGTGTTTTGATGCAAGCCGCGATCTTGTCCAGGATCGTAAAGCGCGCCTGTTTGGCCTGATCAAACGCTTCCTTGAGCTGGGCTTCGGTGATACCGTCGATCTTCATATCCATCTGAAGCGCCGTTAGTCCCTCGCGGGTCCCTGCGGCTTTGAAATCCATATCGCCCAAATGATCTTCGATCCCGGCGATATCCGTCAGGACCTTCCAGCGGTTCTTATCCGACACAAGTCCGATCGCGATCCCAGCAACTGGCGCCTTGATCGGAACCCCGGCATCCATCAGCGCAAGTGTTCCGCCGCAAACGGTCGCCATGGAACTCGAACCATTGGATTCCATAATCTCGGAAACGAGGCGGATGGTGTACGGAAAATCTTCCTGCGACGGAAGGATAGGCTCCAGCGCGCGTGAAGCAAGCGCCCCGTGACCGATCTCACGACGTCCTGTCCCACGGTTTGGCCCGACCTCGCCCACACTGTAGTGCGGGAAATTATAATGGAGCATAAAACGCTTGAAGACCTCTTTTTCCAAAGAATCGACCCGTTGTTCGTCATCCCCCGTACCAAGCGTCATCACGCTCAAGCTCTGCGTCTGACCGCGGGTGAAAAGCGAGGACCCGTGCGTCCTCGGCAAAATGCCGATCTCGCAGGTGATCTGACGGATATCGCGTTCTCCGCGTCCGTCCGGACGTTTTCCGGTGGAAAGAACAAAATCACGGATCTTTTCATGTTCGAGCCGTGCAAACGCGATCTTCACGAGGGCTTCGTCAAAATCTTCGGCCTTGGTGTCACATTGGGCAAGCGCCTTTTCATAAAGACCTTTCAGGAACGCTTCCTGCGCTTCCTTGCCTGACTGAGAAAACATTTTCTCGAATTCACCGCCGATTGCAGCCTTGATCTTCTGTTCCATACCCGCCTGAAATTGGAGCGGTTTCACGGCCTTTTTGGACTTGCCAGCCTTTTTCACAAGCTCGAGTTGGAGCTGCACGGCCTGCTTGACCGCTTCATGCCCAACTTTAAGCGCCTCGAGCATTTGCTCTTCTGAGATCTCCTGAGCGCCCGCTTCGATCATCACGATCTTCTCAAACGTCCCGGCGACCACGAGGTCTAAAGCACTCTTTTCGAGTTCTTGATGCGTCGGATTCACGATAAATTGCCCATCTACGAGTCCGACGCGCGCGGCGCCGAGAGCCGTCGTGTAAGGAATATCCGAGATCATGAGCGCTGCAGAAGCCGCGTTCATGGCGAAGATCTCGGTCATATTCTCGCCGTCTACAGAAAGCACGGTCACCGACACTTGCACTTCGTTTAGATAATCTTCAGGGAAAAGCGGACGAATGGGCCGATCGATCAGACGCGAAGTCAGGATCTCCTTCTCCGAAGGACGTCCTTCACGTTTAAAAAAACCGCCTGGGATTTTCCCGGCGGCGTAAGTGCGCTCGCGATAATCCACGGTAAGCGGAAAGAAATCGCGGATCTCGTTTTTGTCAGCTGCAGCAACCACGGCCGCAAGGATCACGGTCCCGCCGCATTGAGCGATCACTGCGCCATGAGCTTGTTTGGCCATGCGCCCGGTTTCCAGGGACACTTCATGGCTTCCGATCTGAGTAGAAACTTTTGTGACGTTTGTCATGTGAGGTTACACCTTTCGCTTGTGAGATTGGGACTTATTCAATATAAGGGCAGATTGAAACACTGAAACGAGGATTTTATTTCCTCAGATCAAGGCGAGCAATGATCTGCTGGTATTTTTCAGGGGTTTCATTTTGAAGATGCTTCAGAAGCCTTTTACGGCGGCTGACCATCTTAATAAGTCCGTAGCGTGAGTGATGGTCTTTGACATTTTTTCCAAAATGTCCGGATAGACCGTTGATGCGCTCTGTAAGAAGAGCGATCTGAACCTCATCGGACCCTGAATCGTTCTTACTGATCTTGTATTTTGATATGATCTCTTTTTTCTTCGTCTTTTCTAATGCCATTTTCTTTCCTAACTCCTCGTCTTTGTTTGAGTTGCGTCTTTTTTATAGTCGGTGAAGGCTCGGGAGTATAACCTACCCCACCCTGCCTTGTCCAGATTTTATTGGTTTTCAGCCGTTCGTCCCTCCTGCGATCCCGAAACGAAAAAATAGCTACTTTTGTCCGTAATAACGCCTGGCAGCCCGAACATCCCGCTGGATCTGACCTTTTAGGGCCTCCTCGGTGTGAAATCTCTCCTCAGGACGAAGGAACCGGTGGAGAGCGATCTCCATCATCTCGCCATAAACTTGACCTTTAAAATCCATGAGGTGGAGCTCCAGGACCGGGCGCGGCGTTTCCTTCTTGGGGTAGGTCGGACGTTTCCCGAAATTCATAACGCCTGGCATCCAAGGAGATAAAGGGACAGTCCCTTTAAAAACTTTAGAGGGACTGTCCCCCTTTGCCAAAAATCGTCCAGAAGCAACATAAACACCCAGCGGCAGCAGGATCTCGGAGTGAACCTCAAGATTCGCCGTCGGGAACCCAAGATGAAGACCGTGGCCTTTCCCCCGGATCACTTTGCCGAACATGCTGAAAGGCCGGCCAAGACATTTCCAAGCTCGTTCAATCTCGCCTTTCATGAGAAGTTCGCGCACACGGGAACTCGATACAGGTTTCCCGTCTAACATCACAGGCTTCATTTTCCTAAAAAGAAATCCGTTCGCTCCCGCAAGCTTCTCCATCACGCCCGTATCCCCTTTCCGGCCGCGACCGAAATGGGCATCATGCCCCATGCAGATCTCGCGAATATGAAGTTTTCTCACGAGGATCTTTTCCACAAAATCCTCGGGCGTCATTTTCGCGAAGGCTGGTGTAAAAGACTGCAGGAAGCAAAGATCGATCCCGGCTTCGGCCAGGTAAAAAAGTTTCTGCTCAACGCTCATGAGCATCATGGGCTTACGATCGGGATGAAGAATGCTGTGCGGATGCTGCGGAAACGTCAGGACGGCGGAAAGCGCCTGCTCTTTTTTCGCCTGCCGAACCACATAATGCAAAAGCTTTTGATGGCCGAGATGAAACCCATCGAAGTTCCCGAGCGCCAGAACGACGGGCCGCCCCTGCTTTAAGGACTTTGGAAGGCGAGCCTCGCCACGGGCGGGCCGGGAAGATTGGGGCTTATATTTTTGAAGATCCGGAATGATCTGCATGGAGTTGCGTCGCACTTAGGGAGATCACTTTTTCACGAAGCTGAGCCGCGGTGAATTTCTTCAGTTCTTCGATCGTAACACACTGCTCCAACTTGAAGATGCCGCTCCGCAGACGGCGTAGACGCGCGAGAGTCGCGTAACAACCCAGGGCTTCCCCGAGGTCATTCACCAGAGTGCGAACATAGGTACCTTTGGAAACATACGCCAAGAATTCTACGAACTTTCCCTCTTTTTTCTCAAACCGGAATTCATGCACCTTGACCGGCCGGCCATCGCGCGGCACGGTCTTGCCTTGTCGTGCGAGCTTGTAAAGACGTGTCCCTTCATGTTTGAGAGCCGAAACCATGGGGGGAACTTGAATAATGTCGCCGGTGAACTCGGCTGCGGCTTTGGCGCGAATCTCTTCGAGCGTGATCTGTTCCCAGGGAGCCTCGGCGATCACTTTCCCCTGGCGATCATGGGAATCGGTCTGAACACCCAGTTCCAATGCCCCAAAGTATTCTTTATCGCAGGCGCTGAGCTGCATGGAGCTTTTGGTCGCTTTACCAAGCAATAGCACCAAGAGTCCTGTGGCAAGCGGATCGAGCGTTCCCGCATGCCCGACTTTTTTGATCCCGAAGTGTCGCCGCACGAACGCGCACACGTCATGCGAGGTCCAGTTCTCAGGTTTATCGACCAAGAGGACGCCGTCGATGAAATTTACATCCATCAGGCCGCCTTGTCCTTTTCTTCGATCTTGTGAATGACCTGCCCTATTTCGAAATCCTTGTCGAGAGAATCGTCTAACTCGAATTGAAGTTTCGGCGTGTAACGCATCTGGATCGCGAGGCCTACCTCGTGTTGCAGGAACCCGGCCGCCCGTTCGAGAACTTTGAGCGTTTCTTCTTTTTTCTTCTTGTCGCCCATGACGCTTATGAACACCACGGCAGATTTTAGATCGGGGGTGATCTTCACATGCATGACCGTCACAAAACCCAGACGCGGATCTTTGATCCGTTCCAGAATAAGAGTCCCCAGCTCCATTTGGAGGAGTGATGCCACGCGTTCGGTCCGTTTTCCTTGCATAAAGCACCTCTTAATTAAAAAGGCGTTACTGAAAGCGCCAGAACCAGAGCCCGGCTTCCTCCATCAGTAACGCCTCCGTGATCAATGATTACAATTTTGCGGCAAACTTGTCGATGCGGTAAGATTCCAACAGATCCCCTTCGCGAAGATCATTGAAACCTTCCAGGGCAACCCCGCATTCGTAACCCTCGGCGACTTCTTTAACATCGTCTTTGAAACGCTTGAGGGATGACAGCTTCCCGTCAAAGATCACGACGTTGTCGCGGATAAGCCTCACACGGTGTTGGCGTGTGACGCGACCCTTGATTACAATCGCCCCGCCGATATTTCCGACCCGAGAGGACTTGAAGATCTGACGAACTTTGATCTTTCCCTCAACAACTTCCTTAAGATCCGGCTCCAGAATACCTTCCATAGCCTTACGGATCTTCTCGACGGCGTCATAAATAATGCTGTAATAATGAATGTCCACGCCTTCATTCTCTGCCAAGAGTTGCGCCTTGGGGTCCGCTTTCACATGAAAACCGATAATGATCGCGTCGGAAGCCGCGGCGAGCATCACATCCGATTCGTTGATCCCTCCGACAATACCATGGATCACATGGAGCCGGCATTTTTCAGAACTGATTTTATCGAGCGACTGGGTAAGCGCCTCGATGGAACCTTGCATGTCCGCCTTGAGGATGATCTTAAGCTCCTTAAAATTCCCCTCCGAGAGTTTGGAGTAGAGACTTTCCAGCGACATGTGTTTGGGGGTCCCACGCATCTGCCGCTCACGGAGTTCGAGGATCTTTTGTTCCGTTATTTTTTTGGCGATCTTCTCATCTGCCACAGCATAGACTGTTTCTCCGGCTTGCGGCACGCCGTTCAGGCCGCTCACCTCCACCGCATAGGCGGGTCCGGCTTCACGTACGGTTTTAGCGCGATCATTTTTCATAGCGCGAACACGTCCGGTGTATTGACCGGCCACCACGATATCGCCTAGCCGCAGGGTCCCTTTTTGTACGATCACACTCGCCACGGGCCCGCTGCCTTTTGAGATATGACTTTCGATCACAATGCCTACGGCCAAACGATCAGGATTCGCTTTAAGTTCCAGAACCTCCGCCTCCAGGAGCAACATGCCAAGAAGATCTTCGATGCCTTTACCGGTCTTTGCGGAAACTTTCACAACGATCGTTTTACCGCCCCATTCTTCAGGCACAAGCCCGATCTTTTGGAGCTCACCTAACACCTTTGCAGGATTAGCATTCGCAAGATCCGTCTTGTTCATCGCCACCACGATCGGACAACCGGCCTCACGTGCATGGTCAATAGCCTCAATCGTCTGAGGCATCACGCCGTCATCGGCAGCCACCACGAGCACGACAACGTCTGTCACGTTCGCACCTCGGGCGCGCATCGCCGTAAAGGCCTCATGACCTGGGGTATCCAAAAATGTCACATGCCCTTTGCCCGGGATATCAACGCCATAAGCCCCGATATGCTGGGTGATAAAACCTTTTTCTTTAGCCGCTACATTCGTGCTGCGGATGGCGTCGAGAAGCGACGTCTTCCCGTGGTCGACATGCCCCATCATGGTCACGACCGGCGGGCGCGGCTTCAGCTTCGAGGAATCCTCTTCGACTCCGCTTTCGATAATCTCTTTGGCTTCATCGGCCATCTTCTTGACTTCAATCCCGAGGACTTCCCCTGCCGCAAAAACAATCTCTTCGTTCAAGAGTTGATTGACATTCGCAAAAATACCTATTCCCATGAGAGCCTTGATGACCTCCGGGATCCTTCGATTCATCTTTTGCGCCAAATCCCCTACGGTGATCGGAAAGCGGATCTCCACCACAGGTTTCACGGGAGGCGTTGGGACAACTGCTTTGGGCGCTTGAACTACGGGAGCTTCTACTTTCGCCTTAGGCGCTTCCGCAACGGGCGCTGTCTTAGATTGCACAACTTCCGGGGCTTTTCGCTCAGCGGGTTTTGGCTCAGGCTTCTTTTCAGCAACGGGAATAACTTTGGGCTCTTCTTTTTTAACAGGCGCAGCAACAACCTTTGGGGTGACCACGACTGCCGGCTTCGACGCCGGCGCTTTCACTTCCGCAACGGCATGAGCCGCATGAGCCTTGATCTCTTCGGAAGATTTTGTTTTAGCGGGGGCTTTAACAGTAGCTTTTTTTTCTTTTACCGCTTTTACTTCAGCAGTTTTTGTGGCAACTTTTTTGGGCGCCACTTTTTTCTCAGCACGGACCTTGGGGGCTTTCTTGATCGCTTCTTTTTTTTCTTTGGCTTTTTTCTCGACCATGTTATGCACCCGCCTCTTCCCGCCCCGCTTCAGTCTCAGGAGCTTTCTCTGCTGTTTCTTCCGCCGCAACATCCGGCTCAATCACCTCATCAGAAACTTCTTTTTCGACAACCTTAGCCGTTACGCTTTTTTTCATCGTGGCCTCTTTGGCCGACGCGAGAATCTTTTCGGCTGTCTTAGGGCCAATGCCCGGGATCTCGGAAAGCTCCTCAACCGTTTTTTTAAGAAGTTCCCTGAGCCCAGTAATCCCTGCTTCTTTAAGAATCTGCTCCGTCTTTTCTCCAACGCCATCCAATAAACTGAGGGGGATCTTTTGCGTGGCGCTGCGCACGTCGAGTTCCCAACCAATCAGTTTTGACGCAAGGCGCACATTCTGTCCCTTTTTTCCGATCGCAAGCGATAATTGATCGTCCTCGACCAAAATTTCGGCGCTTTGGCGGTCGGGATTGAGCGTGATCTTTTTAAGCTCGGCCGGCGCCATCGCATTTCGGATGTAGGTCTCGATATCATCACTAAAACGAATGATATCGATTTTCTCTCCCCCAAGCTCGCGCACAATGCTTTTGACGCGCTGCCCACGAACCCCCACGCAAGAGCCAACGCAGTCGATCTTCTCATCCGACGACGTCACGGCGATCTTGGTGCGAGACCCTGCCTCACGTGCCACAGCCCTAACTTTCACGAGCCCGTCGTGGATCTCCGGCACTTCCATTTCAAAGAATTGCGTCACAAGGTCCGGATGCGTTCTCGATAAAATGACCTCCGGTCCTTTGGATGTTTTTTTGACTTCCATCACGTACGCGCGGACCACATTCCCCTGACGAAAACTGTCGAGCGGCGATTGCTCGCGCGCGGGCAAAATGCCTTCCGTCTTTCCGAAATCCACGATGATTGCCTTGGACTCGATGCGATGAACGCTGCCGGAAACGATATCGCCTTGTTTGTGGCTGTATTCTTCAAAAATGGATTCGCGTTCAGCTTCGCGGATCTTTTGAATGATAACTTGTTTAGCGGTTTGCGCGGCAATACGGCCAAAACGGGGATCGTGGATCTCTTTGCCGTTGAGAGTCATGGTAATACGAAAGGTTTTGGGGTCGATTTGAACGTCAAAGGCATCTTCTTTTTCAGGCGAGCCCTTGCGACAGGCAGAGATAAGGGCGTGACGCAGCGCGTCCAAGAGAACCTCTTTAGAGATCCCCTTCTCTTTTTCAATGTATTCCAGCGAAGCCAGCAAATCTTGTGACATTTTGTCCCCGATCTCTTCGGTGTTTTGAGAAAAAAAAGAAGTGGGTTTGTGCGCCCACTTCTTCGCATTCCCAAAATTGATGGGTGTATTATAGGAGGAATTCCGTGAAAGTCAACGCAAGTATCTTGGACCTTCTTTAAAGCTGGAGGGGTTTACGAAGATATTTTTTTCTCTAAATCTTTTATTTGAATAGGGTTACATGCGAACAGCTCATGTTTTGAGCTAAATTTTTTGATCCGGAGGAGTCCGCCAGCGCCGATGGGCCCAGAGCCAGTCCCCCGGTCGTTTTCGGATCTCTTCCTCGATTTTCGCAGCATATTGCTGAGTATTAGCCAAAAGATCAGCTTGGAGATCTCCGGTCTTGATCAGTGGAAAGAGCGGTCCATATTTGATTTGAGAACAGCCGCTCTCATCACGATAGAAGAAGGCCGGCAGCACCGGATATTCGTATTTAAGAGCGAGCATCGCCGGCAACGTGCTCGTAGCGGCCTTTCGGCCGAAAAAATCCACCCACACCGACCCCTGGCTTTCATGCTGGTCGATCAGTACAGCCAGGATCCCGCGCTGCTTAAGAACCTCTATGGAAGACCGCACGGCACCTGATTTTTCTATGTTGGTCAGGTTCGCAGCCTCGCGCATTTCACGAATGTAACGATAAAGATAAGGGTTCTTCAGCGGACGGCCCACGGCATGCACATGAAGCCCATATTTTTGGATGGGGATCGCAAGCCACTCCCAATTCCCAAAATGCGAAACGATCGCGATAAACCCGCCTTTCTTTTTCACAGCTTCCATGAGCGGCGATACATCCGGCGGCTCAATGTAACGCTCGGGATGGGCGGAGGCTTCGGGCGTGCGCAAAAATTCAAAGACAAGCTTGGAAAGATTCTGCATCGATTGTTCGGCAATTCGAAGAAGTTCGGCCTCGGTCTTTTCCTTTCCGAAGGCTAGACGAAGATTTTTCAGCATGGTCTCGCGCCGGATACCCAGAAACCGAACGGCCAACATTCCCAGGACGTCCGCGATCTTGTAGCTGATCCGGAGAGGAATGAGACGGAGCAGAAATGCTAGGATTCTAAAGATGTAGTATTCGAGGAGATAAAAAGCTTTTCGGATCATTTTATTCCGGTCTGTAAGGAATGCGGTATTAGCATCTTTTGCGTCTGCAAAAGGAACGGGAATCGGCGCCTTCCGTTCGCTGCGCTCACTTCAGGTCGGCCACCCGCACTTACAAACATGACACCCGTCATGTTTATAAACAAGCGCTCTCTTCGATTCCCTAACACACTAAATGAACCACATCGGGTTCAGAACTGCTATGAACCCTCTGTGGTTCATAGCGGGCAGCGGGAATCGAACCCGCATGACTAGCTTGGAAGGCTAGGACATTACCATTATGCTATGCCCGCATGAGACTTAAATCCCAAACGAGGGGCTATTCTAACGAAGGAACGAAAGGTGTGCAACTTTTCAAATTCATCGCAAGGGGCAAGGCTCAAAGATGTGGTTACTTCGCGCTTTGAGCTTTTGAGCTGGATCGATACATCAATCCCGTCGTGAACACTGTCAGACGCCGCGGGCTCAATCTCTCCGCATAGATCATGAGTTTGTTCCAAATACCATAGATCCCCGAAGGCTGGCTCGACTTTAGGAATTTTCTGAGTGCAAATCGCGCGACCTCGGAGGCTGAAGCGCTAAAGAACATCCTCTTCTTATCGATTCCGGCGGTCTGGTGGAAACGCGTGAGCGTATTTCCAGGGCAAAGACAAAAGACGCGAACGCCACGACCTTTGCATTCGGCCCACAAGGCTTCGGAAAAATTGAGCGCGAACGCCTTGCTTGCCGCATAAATTGAAAGATAAGGAATCGGTTGAAAGCCAGCGGTGGAAGCCACGTTCAAAACTCCGCCTGTTCCCCTCTCAAGCATTCCGGGAAGAAAAAGTCGCGTCAAATGCGTGAGCGCATGAATATTAAGGTCCAGCATGGCGCTCGTGTCGTCGAAGCTCGCCTCTTCAAACGGGCCGTAATGTGCAAGCCCGGCGTTATTAACAAGAACATCGACAGTAATACCACTCTTCTGGGTCCATGCAAAAAGTTCCAGCCGCTCTTCGAAATTCGTCAGATCCTCAGGAAAAACATGGATCTTCACGCCAAAGCGAATCTTGAGATCTTCCGCTTCTTGCTCCAATCGTTGGGCATTGCGCGAGACGAGGACCAGATGGGCTCCCTGGGCCGCCAATTCACGAGCCAAAGCCTTTCCGATCCCGGAAGAGGCACCGGTGACAAGTGCGGTCATACCTTTAAAGGAGGAGATCATACGAGATGTCTCCCGGACATAGCGCGAGAAAGCGTGGCCTGATCTGTGTACTCAATGTGGCTGCCAACCGGAATACCACGCGCAAGTCGAGTCACTTTGATTTTGAAGGGCGCCAAGACTTTGGCCAGATAAAGCGCCGTTGTATCTCCTTCGGTGTTGGGGTTGGTCGCGAGAATGACTTCGCGGACTTTCTTTTGCTTTACGCGTTCCAGGAGGTCCTGAATGCAGATCTGATCCGGCCCGATCCCGTCCAAAGGCGACAGTGCGCCGAGAAGAACATGATAAACTCCAGGATGGCCGCCCGTTTTTTCGATCGCTGCAACATCCTTCGGGTCTTCAACCACGCAGATAATCCCCTGGTCGCGACCCGAATCCGAGCAAATATGGCAAAGCTTTTGGTCCGAAAAATTATGGCAAACGCTGCAGAAGACGACGTTCTCGCGGAGCTGCTTGATGAGCTCCCCAAGCGTGAGAGCGTCCTCTTTTTTCGTTTTCAGGAGATGAAAGACCATGCGCTCGGCCGAACGCTTACCGATGCCCGGAAGTTTGGAGAGCGCCTCGACCAACTTCGTCATTAATTCCGAATAGGCTTTCATGGCTTCGCTCTCCGAAGAGTTAGTCTTTACGAATCACTTTGGAACCGTCGAAGATCTCAAGGGCCTTTGAAACAATATCGGGAACCCCTTCATCTTTCGTCGGTGTTGAGTCACCGGCCGCTTCCTGGGTCGTTCCTTCGCGCTCGGTCACGACACATTGAACCCGGACTTTCTTGCCAAGAGCCTGGGCGAACGCGTCTTCGATGACCTGTTTGTTCAGCTCTTTTTCGAGCGTTTCTTTATGGAAACGGAATTCCGACGGAAGTCCGAGGACGATTACCGAACCTTCGACTTCCGCAGGCTCGGCCTCGGCAAGATAAAGACTCAGGGACATGCGCTTCGCCTTTACAAGCTCGATCACTTGCGGCCACATCCTCTCGACTTCATTGAGCGTCAAGCCTTCGTTGGAAGAAGCCGAAGAAATGGGAGTTATTGGGGTAGTGCTTTCTTTCAGGGTATTGTAAGAAGGAATTTCGACATTACGAACGGTCGCTGCCGGTTTTAGCGTTTTTTTTTCCATGAACGGAACCGCGGAGCTAACCTTTTGTCCAGACGAGACGCCTTGAATAAGCCCTTCAACGGATTTTAGCCCTTCTATATAAACAAGCTTGAGAAGTGCCGCCTCTACAAGCAGTTTGGGTGAAGCCACCGGCCGGCGCAGTTGAATCTGAAGGTTCTGCAAAATCGAAAGGGCCAAAAGCAACTCGCCTTGCGGGAAATCGACGGCTAGCTTTCGCAACTTCACGATCATTTCAGGGCTCGCTTCGATCAACGCCTCGGCCTTAGGCGCGGTCTTCAAGACCAGAAGATGTCGAAAAACTTCAAAGAGGCCTTTCGCGAATTGTGCAAGATCGGCTCCCTCTTCATAGAGCTTCTTCACGAGTCCGAAGATCTCATCCCCTTTTTTTTCGCGAATCGCCACAAGGGCTGAAACATACATCTCTTCCGGCGCAAGCCCGAGAAGCGTCAGGACATCTTCTTCTTTGATCTTCCCCTCAGAAAAACTCGCCAACTGGTCCAGAAGACTTTCGGCATCACGAAGCGCGCCTTCTGTAGCTTTCGCGATCATAAAAAGCGCATTCTTCTCACATTTCAATTTTTCCTTCCGTGCGATCTCCTCGAGTTTTCCGACCGCCTCGAGCACCGAGATCCTTTTAAATTGAAGCCGCTGGCAACGTGACAGGATCGTCAGAGGAACCTTGTGGGATTCGGTCGTGGCAAATATAAATTTCACATGCGCCGGCGGCTCTTCGAGGGTCTTCAAGAGCGCATTAAAAGCATCGCCGGTCAGCGAATGGACTTCGTCAATGATATAGATCTTGTAACGGCCTGCGGAAGGCTTGAATTTTACGTTCTCGCGAAGCGTCCGGATCTCCTCGATGCCACGATTCGAGGCTCCGTCGACCTCAAGTACGTCCATGGAATTCCCCTGCTCGATCTCTTTGCAAGAAATGCATTTGCCGCAGGGTTTTTCCGTTGGGCCTTCTTTGCAATTCAGGGCCTTCGCCAGGATGCGCGCGGTCGAAGTTTTCCCGACGCCTCGGGGGCCGGAAAAAAGAAAACTCTGAGGCACGCGTTCCTGACGGATCGCGTTCTTCAAGGTCGTGGTGATGGTCTCCTGTCCCACGATCTCTTCAAATGTTTGCGGCCTGAATTTCCGGGCGAAGATCAGATATTCCATGACTGCTTTCTAGGAGAAATTAAATGCTTTCTTGGGGGTTGCGAGGCACCATGATGCGGGAAAACTGCTGTCTTTTCAACAAGTACTTAATGAGGACGCGGCCCCAAAAGATCAGTCCAGGAACTTGAACGTCTTGAGAGCCTGATTAAGATCCGATTTATAAATTTTATATTGTTCTTCGGTCAACCAGAAACTGATCCGATACTCTTTCCCTTTCCTTAAGAGATAAACTTCCTGTCGTTTGACTAGGGTATCCTTTGCGTTTGCGAAACGCATAGGAAGTGGTAAAACATATTGAAAAATAAGCCTCAAGGCCTTGACTCCTCCGATCGGGTCGTCCTTACGCAAAATTTCTTTGAAACCTTTTATTCGCGCCTCTTTTTTGAGGATCGCGTCAGCAATTTCGGAGGGTGTCATCTTTACCGTAACGGTTCTCACGGTGACAAAAATACCAGGGATCACTTTTGTACGACTGTCCTGAGGGCCGCGCACTTGCACCATATTGAAGTCCTGAGGCTTTATGACTTCGTGAGCTTTCCAGGACTCCGGATATTCAAAGGTAAAATCAAAGGGAGGATTCGTTCCTCGAAAGGTCTTTGCGTGGGCCGAAACTGACGATCGCTGCTTGGATTCAGACAGGACATTCTTCCCTTTATGACCCAGCTTGAAATAAATAAAGATCCCGAATAACAGGACCAAAACGCCAAGCCCAACGAAAAGAATCTTTTTAGTTCCCTTTAAATCGAAATGCATATTTTTTCCTATCTGCCTCAATAAAGAACAGGAGCGCCATTTTCTTTTATGTCATAACCGTACACCGTTTCAAGGATCTGTAGCGTATTCAACGGTAACCCTGTCGTAGAATCAACTAAGAGTTTCTTAGTATCAGGATCCACAGGACCATTTGTAGGAACGCCCGAGGGAAATGCTAAACGGCTGCCATCATCCGCAAGAAAATAATTCGCGGAATACTGCGTTTGATTGTAAAGAGACTGTCCCGTCGTATCGAGGGTGTTGTAAAAAGCCTGCTTTGCCTCATTCCCTGCCGGGGTATTCGGAAAAAAGGACTGCCAAGCCATCGATGCGGTGGTAAATGCGCTGAATTCATTGTAATACGCATATTCATGCCTAATCGTCCCATCCGGATTATTCCCATAAAGAGGTGCCGGGATGACGCCCGTCTTATATTCCGTCCAATCTTTCGCCCAGATAGCGTGAAGTGTTTCATGCGCCAAAAGAGTTGCCAGAAGCTCTGCCGGCTGAGTCGCATAGTCCACATCGATAACAATGACTCCTGTCGCATCGCGATAATAGCCCAAAGAACCATCCTGATTTTTTCCAAAAAGGATCGGGATAGCATCAGAGGTCGCAGGATTTCCGTCAGGATCGTTTAAAAAGGTTACTTCGGCAACACCGCTTGGAGCCCCATCCGAAGGATCTTTGTAAACAGCTGTACCTAGCGTGAACTCCGCCGCGGTAATTGCCGCTGTATACGTTGCGTTGGGAGCGGCCGAGTCACAAACCATGGAGCAAGCCGGAGATTGCAACTGGGAACAACCGGAGGGGGTGGCAACAGTAGAGGCCCGATAGCAATATTCCTTTCCGTTTTCAACCTTATCTTCCCAATTGGATCCCGTGGTCGCTATCAAAGGTTGCCACGATCCAAGGGTATTGTTTGTTTTTTCTGCTTTTTCGAAATAGTAACCGTCCTCACCACCTTTGAAAGGAAGAAGACTCACGACCAACCAACCATCATTAGGAATCACCGTTAAATTGGTGGGAGGATTCACCGTATAGTTACAACCTCCTCCGCCGCTCGTGTACCAGACAACCGCCTCGGAACCACTGGCCGAACTCCCGCCCGCGCCACCGTCTGAGCCACCACCCGAACCACCGCCTGAGCCACCGCCCGAACCGCCACCCGAACCACCGCCCGAACCACCGCTTGAGCTGTCGCCATAGCTGACAAAACCATCTTTGGTGATTCCAAGCTTTTCGAGCCAGTCGCTAAGCGGGCCCATCGGCGTAGCCAGCGCTAGAAAATTCTCTTCATCTGCCTCAACAATCTTGTAATGATAAAAACCTCCGCCAACGGCAAGGCCCAGAGCCGTCTGGATCTCCTCTTCGTCAGCCGCCGCAACAAATTGTCCTTTCATATCATACAGACGAAGTTCGGCGGAGCGGATAACGCCAAGACTGTTGACGGCCTCGACCTTCTTGGATTTTTCGACCTGATGCATGATCAGGGGAACCGCAACGGCAGCAAGAATCGCAAGGATCACGATCGTGACCAAAATCTCAATAAGCGTAAAGCCTTTCTTTTTATTTCGGAACAGCTTTTTCATTTCCACTTCCTTGCATGATATTTTCTAATAATTTCTTATTTTGGGTTGCGGCGTCCAATTTCGGATCCAGTTCTAATGCCCTCGTCCATTCCACAAGCGCCTTATCGGCATCCTCAAGAAAAGCATAAGCGAGACCGGCATTCGCATGGCCTTTCGCGTAGCGATCATCAACCCCGAAAAGCCTGCTATAGACCTCCAAGGCTTTCTTAGGCTCGTTCATCCTGAGATAGAGAAGCCCCACGCCGTTTAGCATCGCGAGATCGCGCGGATCCTTTTCCAACAATTGTTCGCAAAAATTGCCCGCTTTCAAAAATTCCTTTTTTTGAGCGAAGACTTGTGCTAACCCGTAGATCGCGCCTAAGTTTTTAGGGTCTTTTTCTAAAACATAGTTGAAGTTCGTTTCGGACTTGTCCCAATCTTTCTTTTCCAAATATAACTGCCCGAGGCCCATTTGAATCTCAAGGGTCTTGGGGTCCTTTTCTAAAGCTTTTTGGTATTGCTCCTCCGCCTCGGTATAGTCTTTACGCAATCGATGAAGAGTCGCCATATTAAGATACGCTCTGGGAATCGGGGACGAAGCCGCTAACAATTTTTTTAGGATCATTTCCGCGCGATCCAGTTCCCCCGCCTTGATATAAGCTGCAGCACTGTTACAAAGAGCAACCCCATCATTTTTTTCTCCTAATTCCTCGAATAATTTCGCTGCTGCCAAAAAATCGCCTGTCATATAGTCGCAATATGCCAGGCTTCGTTTAACGCTCGCATCGTCAGGTTTGAAGGTTGTTAATTTTTGATAATGGGGAATGGCGAGCTTGAAAGATCCTTGCGTTTCGTAAAAACGCGCCAAATTCAGGAGGATGTCCGGATTGTTGGGCTTTTGCTCGAGTGCTTTGAGAAAATTCTCTTCAGCCTTTGCGGCCTCTCCCAAAGAAGCATAGGCACTGCCAAGATTGGCATAAAGAATAACGTTTGTAACACCCGGGCTTCGGGCTTGCTCGAAATTTTCGGCAGCTTCCTGAAAACGACCCTCCTTATACATCTCCATACCCTTGGTAAAATAAACTTCTTTGCCGCGGACCTGGAGAAGTTCCTCTTTGGTGCCACGCCAGATCGTTTGGATATTACTCTTAGGGATCTTGACCTTCCCTCCCGAAGCCTCAACGGTCACAAACTTTTCGTCTTCCTTAAGGATTTTTGTCTCGATGGCATTACCATTTTTGAGTTGGATGATCTCGGCGTGCAAAATAGAGGCAAGAAACAGGAAGGAAAAAAAGCAGGAAAGACAACTTAATATCTTAATTTTCAAATTTGAATCTCCTCATGAGGAGCATTCTATTTCAAAAGAATCGCCGGACTCAATGAAAATCGAAAAATGGCGGAGAGGATAGGATTCGAACCTATGAGGCCCTTGCGAGCCTAACGGTTTTCGAGACCGCCGCATTCGACCACTCTGCCACCTCTCCACAAAATGTTTAACTACTTATAAAAAAACAGGTTACAACTTTATTTCTCTTTTGGCGATTCTACGACTTTAGCCCCTGGTGACCACAGGGTGACCATGTCTTCATCAAGAACGCT
>Ga0114951_10002011_pt1 | contig 23902 bp, 25 predicted proteins | sample AM7aDNAmetaG_FD_88677 | JGI IMG/M metagenome (GOLD analysis project Ga0114951, IMG submission 88677) | Freshwater microbial communities from Finland to study Microbial Dark Matter (Phase II) - AM7a DNA metaG | ecosystem: Environmental > Aquatic > Freshwater > Lake | place: Finland: Lake Alinen... | reverse complement strand
AAGGTGGTCATTGTTTCAAAGCACGATTTTCAAAAGACACTTCCGGATGAGGCGCTTGACGCTTTCTTTCAGGATGCAAAGGGGTTCGGGGCTGACATTGTCAAGATCGCCATGCAGGCCAATACCATCCATGATGTCAGGCGGTTGATGGCCTTCACGCTGAAACATCAGGAAAGCGCGGTTATCACCGTGTCGCTGGGAACCCGGGGCATGATCTCCCGCCTGGCCCTGCCGGCCATGGGATCGCTGTTGACTTACAGTTATATCAGCCAGGCCACCGCGCCAGGCCAGATCCCCCTGGCCGCCCTCCAACAGGACTTCCGCCGTTATTATCCAGATCAATCCTGATATAATAAGGAAGGCCCCCGACTTGCTTTTTCAGGTATTGATGTTGTATAGTTAGGCAAGTGTCACGTTGGACATATTTTCCCGTAGAGATATTTATCCCGCATTTTGCAATAGGAACAAAGGAGGCTTGGTATGCGAAAAATCACATCATTTCTGGTATTGGCAACGTTTATCGTCAGCTGTATCATGCCCCCGCAAGGATTCGCGCAAAGCCTTTCAGCGGTTGGGCTTATGCCCCTGCCAGGGAACATGGTTGCCGTGACGCCTGCATTTACACCGGCGCACTTGTGGGGCATGGCCATGCATCCCAATGATCCGTTCAAGTTTGATTTTCTCATCCATCGTGGTAACGAAACCCTGACCGCAGTAGAAAAGACTCAGGAATATACGAAGTTGATCAAATATTTCCTCGCGGCGCTCGCGGTGCCTGATACGGACCAGTGGGTCAACCTTTCGCCGTATGAGAAAGACCGCATTATTCCTAATAATTTCGGGTTGACGGAAATGGGGCGCGACCTTTTGGCGCAGGATTATCTCTTAAAGCAGCTGGCATCTTCGCTGACGGACCCTGAAAGCCAGCTGGGCAAGAAATTCTGGGATCATGTGTACGCGCAGGCGCATGAGCGCTTTGGCACGACCAGTGTGCCCACCGATGTGTTTAACAAGGTCTGGATCATGCCGGACAAGGCGGTGGTCTTCGAGAAGGATAATACCGTGTATGTCCTGGAGAATCACCTGAAGGTCATGACGGACAAAGATTATCTGGCGGCCAGGCATAATGTATCCGGTGATACGCCGGCCGAAGCCGGGGCCATGGCGGATATTTCTTCCCAGGTGATGAAAGAGGTGATCATTCCGGCCATTGAGACGGAAGTGAACGAGGGCAAGGGCTTTGCGCCGCTGCGCCAGGTTTACAGCGGGATGCTGTTGGCCACATGGTACAAGCGCACGCTCAAGGAAAGCATTTTAGGGAAGCTGTATGCGGACAAGGGCAAGGTCAAGGGGGTTGACCAGGATCCCAGGACCAATCAGGAGATTTATAATCAGTACCTCCAGGCGTTTCAAAAGGGCGTGTTCAACATGATCAAGGAGGACGTTGATAATTACACCCAGGAAGTGATCCCGCGCAAGTATTTTTCTGGCGGGACAGTGGGGTTTGATCATGCGGCATTAACAACGGGGACCGAACCGCAATTTAAAAAGAAGTCCGGCGATATGGCTTCTCAGACGGATGTTGTGAGAAGTAGGCTGACAAGTTTAGCAGAAGCTGCCGTGCCTGTTCTTCCGTCGACAACAAACATGACTGATGTGATGACCGCGTGGCAGAATGTTAACGTCCCTAGTTATGATCAATTAAAGACGGTCATTGATGTTGTTGCTGATAAGTTTGGGGCCGTACAAGTAGGGCTTCTTCGGTTGATGAATCTTGAAGCTTCGGCAGCGCAGTTGTTTGCGGATAAACTTCACCAAAAAGACTCACCCGCCGAGTTGTTTTTTGGATTGAATGTGGATAAGCTCGTTTCTCAAAGTGTCCTGACACCTGATGGGAAGAGCTTAATTCTCACTATTGATAGAAAGCGTTCGTTGGAGGCGCTGGCAACAGCGATGCATATTGATATTCCGGACAATGCGGCGATAAGCGCGTTGAAGCAGGGCATACTTATTTTTTCGACTATGTTTGGGCTTTCGGTTTTGTCAGCATCCAACGTCCAGGCGTTGCCTAAAGATAGCATTGGGCTAGCGCCTGCGAGTATTCGTATAGAAAAAAATATTGCATTCACGAAAGAAGAGCCTAAGAAATTGCTTCCGCCAGGCAATAGCGGGAGTTTTGTTGTACAAGAGACACCCAAAGCAGTTTTGTTTATTAAGCGAACTACAGAGATACAGAAGCTACCTGTTGGGACGTTCGTTATGATAGCGCGTCAGTATTCCAGTGTTGTAGAAACAACATGGAAGCCTTTATCAGGAACATCTTTGCGGCAGATACGTTATGTTCAGAAGAATGGTGGTCCATGGATGCAGCAAATTAAAAACAGTGAGGGATCTATAATCATTCAGCATAGAATGAAAAACGGATTTGTTCCTGGGATGAGCAGGCCTTTTATTTTTCAGGGTGGGACGATTAAACAGGAAGTGAGTACTCCTGGGGTTTTTATTTATAAAGAAACGTCTACAAAGAAGGTCATTCCGGCAAATACGTCTGGTAAAAAGCCAGGGGATCTTGCTGAGGCTGATCAAGTCGATAATGCCGCCCTTAAAGGTGGTATCGATTTCGCGCAATCGAATCTGGATATGCAAATCAAGCGTGACGGCGCCGGGGTGCCGCTGCCCCTCAGTCAGCAGAATCTGGACAACATCAAGATCGACGGCCTGGTGCCGGAAATCTTGAGCATCCAGCCTGCGGTAAGTGTGCCTTTGTTCAGCGAGGCCCAGGGCTCCATGCCCAGCGCGGCATAACTGGATATTATTGAACAAGTTTGAAGCCCGTGCGGGGTTCATCTCCGCGCGGGTTTTTTTATTAACGCTCCTTGTGTAATGGCCATGGTTGACAGGTATACTTCATTGAAGTATACTTTGGTCGTGAGGAAAATCTATGGAATTCATCGAAACGTCGATCTTTACTAAAGTTTCAAGAGAATTACTGGGGGACGATCAACTGCGACGTTTGCAAACCACCCTTGCGATGTTCCCAACAACAGGAAAAATTATTCCCGGGAGCGGAGGTTTAAGGAAATTGCGATGGGTCTTGGATGGCGAAGGCAAGCGCGGTGGATTAAGGGTGATTTATTATTGGGTTACGCAGGATGATCAAATATTTCTGTTATATGTGTACAAGAAGTCTGTGCAAGAAGATATGACGGTAGCTGAGTTGAAGATTTTAAGAAAAGCACTGGAGGTGTGATATGGAAAAAGGGCATTTTCAGCGTTTGATCAGCAGTGTCAAAGAGATGAAATCGATCCAAAAAGGTCATAAAAAGGCGGCACGGATAACGAAGGTTGATCCTGTTTCTCTTAAGTTGATCCGTAAGAGCCTGAATCAGTCGCAGAGTGAGTTTGCTTTTATGATCGGCGTTAGTCCATCGACATTACGGAACTGGGAACAAGGGCTTCGTCATCCAGATGGGCCCGCGATTGCTTTATTGACTGTGGCGCAGAAGAATCCTGAAGCTGTTTATGCAGCGTTGCATGGCTAGCCTGTATTTTGTTTTATACGTTCATCAAATCCATGGTGGGCGACGGATTTCATGAATTTCCTTCCATATCCTTTCCAAAAGGGACAAGGTTTCAGTCCACACAATCCTTCCATATGTAGCTGAATCTCTAGTTTAGGATCGAACGGGTCTCGGTTTATTATTTTGACTTATTATCAAAATAATACTTGCTTTCCTGTGAAACATGGTTTATATTTTGATAAGAAATCAAACAATGGTTGATTTATGGACAAGGAATGGAAGGTATGATCCAGGGCATTACTCCAATAGATACGGCATTCGACATGATGGGGCTTCATCAGGCCCAGGCGCTCACGCGGTTCATGTTCATTGAAACGCTGGCTGGGAAAGTTCTTTTTGGATTGGGTTTCATCCTGAGCCTGGTCAAGGGCTTGGAAAAAGGTAATTTTAAGCCGGTATTGATGTTCGTCTTTCTTTTCTTCTCTTTATGGTTTTTATGTGTGATGCCGCATGTCAGGGTAACGCCCCCTATTTCTGCCATGGAACGTAACGGGTATAAGGATATTACGGCCGCCGACATATTAAAGAAGAGCGGTTACGCGGAGCTTGTGGTCAACCCGGTTGTGTATGGCGTGAGCCGGTGGATGGATGTGCTGGTGACAGGTGTGGTGGCTGTGATTGACCATGTGGGGAATGAAGGCCGCGGTTATTTGGCGAGTCCATTCTTGCGGGTCAAGGTGTCCATGATCACCAGCGCGATCGTGGCGCAAGGGATCACGGATCCAAAGCTCAGGGAAGATGCCGCGCGCTTTTATCAGCAGGATTATTGGGGCACGGTGCGCGGGCTGGGGGAGTCGGCACAGGGGGTGTGGCCTGGAGATCCCCGTGTCGTTGCCCTTTATAAGGAAGAGGCGCGGGCGCGCTGGAATACCCTGCGCGACGCGCTTTATGCCTTCGCCAACCAGGACAAGATCTTCGACCGGACATTCGCGCGTTTCTACAACGGGAACATTAACAAGGATGGCGTGGTGAAGGCGTTATTGAATAGTGAGATGAAGATGCATTCACGGCTGTACACGCTTTTTACTTATGCATCACGGCGGGGAGATGAGAAGGTTCTGGGGAATGTAACGGGTGTGATGCAGAAGGCGTCTCAACGCCTTATCCAGTTCCTTCCTTTAGCGCAGGGGCTGTGCCTTTTTCTTGGGTGGGCTTCATTTCCGATCTTTGTGGCGGCAGCGTTAATGTTTCAATCTTTCGGATATCTTGCGTTATGGATGGGATTGATCCTGTGTGTGAAGGGATGGTCGGTTGGCTGGGTGATTGTGGAGAAGAGCGCAGACCTCTGGTTCTTGCTGCAGGCATCGTGGGGCGGGGTTGAGTTGTGGCGCGCGCCCGTTGTCAATGACGGGACAGCCATTGCGGCGTTCATGGTGCCGCTGGCCGGGATGGGAATATTTTTTATGGGGTTCATGCGGATGAAGGCGGGGCAGAAAGGATGAAACTCGAAGTAACATCAAGATGGGACAAGTTAACAGCAAGGAGAATGAGATGAAGATTTTTAGGATAAGCGGGATTCTAACGATGATCGTGGTTGCGGCCACCAGGGCCTGGGCCCAGCAATCCGGGATGGAAGATGAAACCAAGCAGCAGTTTGACAACCTGTCGAAATTCATTGTCACCGTCATGACCGGCCCTGTGGCCAAGATCATTGCCCTGGTGCTTCTTCTCGTCGGGATATGGAGAATAATTAACAAGGATTACGGGACGGCTGTTGGGTGTGTGATTGCCCTGTTGGCCCTTGTTTTCTTGCCGCAGATCCTTAACGTGTTTGGCCGGTGAAACATGCGTCATTGTCCCAAGACCATAGATAAACCGTTATTGATCCTTGGATTGGAAGGCGAGGATATCGCTGTGTTGATGTTCTTTTTCGGTATCCCCGCGATCATGATCTCTCCGGCGATTCCTTTGGTGTTGATCTTTGTGGCCTGGCCTGCGCTTGTGGCATTCAAACGGGGCAAACCTGAAGGATATGTCCTGCATGCCTTGTACCGAATGGGGATGCCATTATCTGGACTATTACCACCTGGGTCGGAAGGCAAGCGTTATTCACCTTACAGTCAGGAGATGTTGTGATTGAAGAACATCCCATAAGATCCAAAAGCTCTGTGTATTTTGAACGCTATGCCAAGGCGGAGCAACAGCGGACACTTCTGGTGGGTGTTGTTTATGTGTTGGGCGCGGTATGTGTGGCATTTGCGATGGGGCTTATCAGCGTTGCGGTACGTCCGAAGCCCATTCATTATGTTTCAGCAGTTCCTGTTTCCGGGATTTCTTATCCAGGCCAGGTGCCGGTCTCATCGGTGGTCAGTTTCACAGGGGCGTGGATCATGGACTGGATGAATTATACCCCTGATACGGCCCAAGGAGTTTATCAACGGGCTCTGCTCTTAGTTATGCCTTCGTTCATGGCCAAGCTTCGGGCGGGGTTGGATGAAGAGCTGCAAAAGATTTCACGCGACAGGCTGGCTTCGGTGTTCACCCTTAAGGCTGAACCGCGCTGCATGGAAAATGAGGGAGGGTTTGCGGTGATATTCGAGGGGGATCGCAGGATTTATATGGGGAAAGAAGAAATGTCACGGGAAGCTGTGCGGTTTACGGTGAATGTCCGCCGGACAACGCCGACAACGCTTAATCCTTATGGGCTTGCCGTGGAAGATGTCAGAAAAGAAAAGGTGAGGCATGATCAAGTTTAATCACATTGTAACGGCGTGGATGATGGTTGTTCTTGGGGGGGCTTGTGCATCGGCAGAAAAGAATGTTTGTTCCGGAACGGATGTTCTTGTGCGGGTGGAAGTGGGGAAAATGGTCGACATTTACGTTGAGGAAGGGATCGCGGACCTGGTGCGTTCCGGAGATCCCTCGACGGTGAAGGTGGAACATACCTCCGGGCATATATTCCTGACGCCGCTTGCGGCTGCTCCGGCGGATATTACCATTCTTGACGCTGTCGGGCGTTCCCACAGGATCAAATATGTATTTGATCAGGGTGTGGATGAAAAAATTGTTGTCGGAGATTGTCGGGAGAAAGAAGCAGGAACGGACAAGGACCTGGTCATGAGTATGGTTCGGGATCTGATTCGAGGGCGTCAGCCTGAAGGATCAAGACGGCGAGAGGGAGGTCCGGTGATATTTGAGGATGCCCAGGTCCGGATGACCCTTGTGGTAATGCATGAATTGCCGAAGCTGGCGGGTTATGTAGTGACCGCCGAGAATTTGACCGATGGTCCTGCGGCTCTTCCACTGCAACGCATTGCCTATCCCGGGCTTTTGGCCGTTGCCGCGGATAAAGAAAGCCTAGAGGCCAGGGCACAAGCCAACGTTTATATGGTGGTGGCCCGATGAATGGATTGCAGAAGTTTTATCAGCCGTGGAAAGAGCGCTACCTTGCCCTGGATAAGCACAGCCGTTTAATGACAGCAGCGGCTGTTGTGGGGGCGGCCATAACAGCGGCCTGGCTTATGTTGCCTAAGGGGATGCCATCGGTGACAGGACCGGTAAAAGATACACATGCATCACAAGGGATGGCCAAGGCAGAGGCCGGATATTTTCTTGGCGAGGATGTTGATAAGAAGGCTTATGTTGAACGGCTGGAATCTCAATATTTTTCCGTTTCGGAAAAAAATCAGATCCTCCAGGGGAAGATCGATGATTTGGCGGGGAAAGTGAGTGAGATGGCCAGGACTCAGGGCGGGATTTCCGATAACCTTGGGGAACTCGAAAGGCGCATGGCTGATGTTGCCGCGAAATCAGCGGCAACGGCAGGCATTAACGGTTTGAAACAGCAAAAACCTGTTATCAGCGCTTATCAGATGGATGTCATCAATATCGCGCCGGCCCTTGCAGGGGAGCGGGATGAAAATGTTGTGTATTTACCGGCTGGCAGTTTTGTGAGCGGGACGTTGTTAACGGGTGTTTATGCCCCATCAGAAGCATCCAATCCTTTGCCGGTGCTTGTGCGTTTGAAGGAGGCTTTTTATGGGCCTAATGACACGCGCATACCTCTGGAGGGCGCTTTTGCTGTCGGGAAGGCATCGGGTGATCTCGTGAGCGAACGGGCCTTGGTACAGATTTGCACCCTGTCCGCAGTGCTTCCCGGGGGGCAGGCTTTTGAGCATAAGGGGAATATCGGTTATTTGACAGATGCGTCGGGGCAGTTGGGATTAAAGGGATTGATTGTTCATAACACCGGTGGGCAGCTGGCCATGTCATTTATGACAGGTTTTACAGGCGGGGCTTCTCAGGCGATGGCGGATGCTCAAACGACAACGGTGGTTAGCGATAGCGGTCGGATGGCCCGAAATGTGACGGGTAACCGCGCCAAAAATGCGGGGTTTCAGGGGCTGGCCCAGAGTGCGGCGCAAATGTCCAAGTATTACGAGGATCAATTGGGGCATATTGTACCGGCAGTGAAGGTTGACGCAGGGGTGGATGTGTATTTTATTATCCTGGAAGGAGTGGCGGTTTATGGGCTTAAGAAGAATAGCATTTCTCTTGTGCGTTACGCTGATTAGCGGCTGCGCCAGCGCAGGGCAGCACCGCGTTACGCGACGTCTGAATGATGACGCGCCACGGACGTTGACGGAGATCTATCAGCAGTCCGGTGAAGGACGGATATCAGTGCCGCAAGGAAAAGTCCAGCTGCTTCCCGAGGCGGGTGATGTCAAGCCCTATTGGCCGGTCTATGAACCGCCCCGGATCATCAAGGTGTGGGTTCCGGCGCATGTTGACGATAACGATAAGGATATTATGGTCGCCGGCCACTGGGTGTTTGTTATGGTTGATGCGCCCCAGTGGTATATCCAACGGTATGGGCGAGAAAATGCTGGCGGGCATGCAGTACTTCCCGTATTGCCGCGGAAGGAAGAGTGATGCTGACACGCGCCGGGATCCAGGACATGTTTAATGAAAAAAATTCACTGGTCGATCATTTGCCATATGCCGAAAACATTGACGAGGTGTTCCTGCATGTTGATGGCAGTACAGGGCGTGCGTGGGAATTGTCATTGTATGAATCCGAGGCCCTTGAAGGGGCGCGACTTGAGGAATTATCGAATATGATTGCGGGACTGTCGGGACGTTTTTTACCGGGAATAAGCGTACAGTTTATTCTTTTGTCAGACGGAGATATCACGCCGTTTCTGGACAAATACCGGGCTATGACATCCCAACAGGTTGACAGGGCCACGGAGAGGATCATTGCCGGTAAGTTGCAGCATATTTTGGATAGCCGGGAAGGGTTTTTCAGGAATTCGGGAGAAAATTTTTATCCCAGACGCATGCGGCTTTTCATAACAGTCCGTTCTTTTCCAAAGTGGCCTGGGACAGGGAATGATCGGATGGCGTGGGATAAGATCAGAAATGATTTCATGAAAGTTTGTGATGCGCTGGAAAGCCAGTTTCAGGCGTTGAAGCTGTCGTTTAAGGCGGTTGATAAAGACCTTCTGGCGGCATTGCTCTATCAGCTGTTAAACCCGCGGCGTTCCGGTATGGTGCCGCCGCCGCGTTTGAAGAATGATTTTATAAGGGAACAGGTCCTGTATAACGCTCCGGAAGTCTGCGGGAACGGATTTATCCTCGACACTTGCCATACCAGGGTGTTGAGTCTTAAGGAACTTCCTCAAACGACGTGGCCCGGAATGTTTTCTGCCCGTGAGGGAATGTGTGATAGCCACAGGAATATGATGATCGTCATCAATTTCACGGTGCCTGATCAGAATACGGCACTCGAAAGGATCAAGTTTCAGAAAGCGATGGCTTTTTTACAGAGAAATTCGTCGCTGGGGGATATCAGTGAGGAGGCACTGCAAAAGAAAGAAGAATTGAGCGGGTTGATCACCCAAACATTTAAAAGCGGCAAGGCTGTGATACAGGCACGGGTACATCTTATCCTGTGGGGCGTATCACCGGATGAATTGGAGCGTGCCTGTGACAACCTTATGGTGGATCTTCATCGGATGGGTGCTGAAGGCCTGAAAGAAGAGATCATTGCGCCGTCTCTCTTTTTGACGTGCCTGCCATTAAATTTTGACCATCGCCTTGAGCGATCAATCCGCAGGGAACGCAGGATCCTGTCGGATAATTTTGCAGACATGGCGCCATTTTATGGCGCTTGCCGCGGTACAGCGACGCCAGCCGCACTGTATTTAAACCGGCGCGGAGAACCTGTGGGGGTCGATTTCTTCGATTCCGAGACCAATCCTCACGGCATAGTGATCGGGGCTTCGGGGGCCGGGAAATCATTCTTGATCAACGATTTCATATATCAGAACTATCGTTTAGGGGCGCATTTCTTTGTCCTCGACAAGGGGCATTCTTACCGCAAGACATGCGCGATATTAGGCGGCCAATATATTGATTTTGATCTTCAGGCGCCATTGACCATCAATCCATTTTTATGTGATCCTGGCAGCGAGAACCTGGCATTCCTTGTCGAAGTGCTTGCCTTTATGGCTTCCGGCGGTGATGAGCGAGACCGTTTGACGCGTGAAGAAAAAGGATTTCTTCAGAAGGCCGTGCTGGAGGCCTATAAAGTTGTTTCGAATCGTCAGGTTACATTGACGGATGTCGTGGGGATATTAAATGATGTCCACCGGGAAGATGCACTGGGGATGGGGCCGCGCATCGCCCTTCGGCTGGCGCCGTTTACCCAGAATGGGCCTTATGGAAAGTTCTTTGACGGTCAAAATCAATTTTCCGTGAACAGCCGTTTTACGGTTTTTGAACTTGCGAATCTTTCTGCCTATCCTGACCTGCAGTTGGTGGTGCTGTTAAACATCATGTTTTTTGTAACACAGTTCGTCGCCGATCCCGGTATGCGCTCCAAACGGAAATTCCTGTTGATCGACGAAGCGTGGCAGTTATTGAAGATGGCCAATACGGGAGATTTTATCGCCAATGCGTTTAAAACATTCCGTAAATACCGCTGTGCGGCAGTGGCTGTGACCCAGGAGGTCGCTGATTTTCTACAACAGAAAAGCGGGTTGGCGATCCTGGCGAATACAGCCAACAAGATATTCCTCAAGCAGGAAGTTTCTTTGATCGAACATTTGAAGAAAGAATTGTCGCTTTCTGATGAAGTTGCCGGGCTTTTACGATCTGTGCGCACGGTCAAGGGAAAGTACTCGGAAGCATTGGTTGTGACACCCTCATCGACCGGGGTTATCAGGCTTGTGCCGGACCCTTTTTTATATTGGGCGGCGACATCAGAGCCTCGCGATAATGCGTTTTTGGATGAAGAAAGAACGAGGGCCAAAGGAGATCTTCTTGAAGCCCTAAGTCGTTGTGCGGAAAAATATCCATACGGGGTCCGTTAATAAGGGCTTTGTTGTGATGCGGGGTAACAATAAGGAGAGGGGTATGATTCTAGAGCAAAGGATGTTTCTGGCAGTGATGTTGGCGGTGTGTTCTTCATGCCGGTTGGCGGCAGCCGAGGAGCCGGGCACCAACAGGTGGGTTGAGCCCATGGTGCAGCAGGTCCGTGTGCCGGAGCGTATCGACAGTGGCGTATTTTATCCCGCGCATGATGAAATGGTGATCCTCAGACCGGGGGCATGGGCTAAGGACGCGGCTTCAGCAGCAGCTTCCAATGCTGAGCCTGTTGTGCCGGCGGCCAAGCCATCGATAAGTGCCGGTTTGAAGCCGGAGATTATTACGATGACAGGGAAAATGAAGTTGTTTGAGGCGCTTCGCCTCATTGCTGAGACAGCCGGCAAGGAGCTGGTGCTGGGAAATGATGTGATTGACAGCGAGCTGACGCTGGATGTGAAGAACATGAAGCTGGCTAACGCCATCAAGGGCCTTCTTTATCCCCTGGAATACGGTTATAAAATTGACGGGGATGAATTGATTGTGCTGGCCCGCGATACCCGTGCCTTCCGGGTTAACCGACCGCCGGTCACGCAGGCGTTTGATGCGATGACAACCAACGAAAGTTCAAGCGTCGGCGCGTCATCCGGTGTCGTTTCAACGGGTGTGTCGCCGCAGGCGCGGGTGCGGGTGGGGGCCAAGGTTCTTGTTCATAATAATGCAGACGCGCTTTCGTATTGGGAGGATGTGGAGGCGAATGTCAGAAATCTTGTTTCAAAAGACGGCATTGTGTCCGTGAACAAGGCGGCAGGAGTTGTTGTTGTCACAGATACGCCACGCCGGCTCGATCAGCTGGGGATATTTTTTGATGATATGAATGCGCGTGCGGGCCAACAGATCATGGTGGATGTCAAGGTTGTTGAAGTTGAACTTTCCCGGGAATACAAATTGGGGATCGATTGGGGCGCTTTGATGTCCCATGGAGATCTAAGGGGCGTTCAGTTGGCCACGAATTTTGCATCCGAGAATATGACATCAGGAAATTCAATGAATTTTACCGCGCGTGTGGGCAAGGATGGGGCCGGTGATACGGAATCCGGGATCAAGGCTGTGCTTAAAGCGCTTGAGTCTTTTGGACGGATCGACGTGGTGTCCCAGCCCCGGGTGATGATGTTGAATAATTCGGTGGCCAGTATTCAGGTGGGGGAAACAAAGTCATATGTCGAGAGCACCAACATGGAAACAACCCAGGGCGGGGGAACGATCACATCAGCGGCGTTGAATGAGGTCCATGGAGGTGTGACACTCCAGATCGTCGGCAGTATCGCGGGTGAGGATGTGTTTCTGGGGGTAACGCCTGTTGTCAGCAGCATCGATGATATCCGCACGATTACCCTGGGGGGAGGGAGCAAGCTGGAAGCGCCTGATACATCGATGAAAACCATGAGCACGCTGGTCCGGGTTAAAGACGGCCATACGGTTGCCATTGGCGGGCTTATTACCCGGGATAAAAGGAGTGAACAACATGGTGTTCCATTCTTGTCCAGAGTCCCGCTTCTTGGGAAAGTTTTTTCGTATGAAGTGCGTCGCAACAGGCGTACGGAACTGGTCATTTTCATGACCCCGCATCGAGGTTAACTATGGGCCGCTATCTCTTTCAGAACGGTAATGTGTATTTTTCATTAAACAAAAATTCAGGATGCATGACGTTTGAGGAATTCCTCGCATCGCCTATGCCAATGGACCCAGAGGCGCATGTTCTGGTTATAGAAACAGCACATGGCCGGATGGGGAACGCGCAGACGGAATTTATTCGCAGGATTAGTCATTCATTTTCACGGGGTAAGATTAAAACATTTGTCCCCTACAACCTGGCCTTGCGTGCGTTTGTCCTTGAGCGCGGACTGGTCGAATCAACAGATCCGATGATTGTGGTGGATAACATAGGGGACAGGTATTTGTTAAGCGCCTATAACACGCGTGAGGCGGTTGAGACACGGGTCCTTTTGCCGCAAAATGCGCAACGGATTGTGGAAGAGGTTCTGAGGACTCGAAAAAACCTGATGGAAGGCGTCGGGCTGGGTCAGGGGAAAGATGTATGCCGGTTTCTTTCCAATGATCCGGAAGTTATTGAAGCCTTGGGTGGCGAAGATAAGGGATATGCCGTTTATTTTGAAACATTATTTCCGGCGTTTCAGGTTCTGGGCAAAACCAGGTTTGCCGTGCATTTGATGCCCCCTGAAGATATTGCCGCGCATCGACGGCAGGAAGATCTTTGGGTTTTGGCGCGCACGGGCGGTGTTGCGTTGCTGATGGTATTGTCCGGTGCTGGATATTATGTGACGGGAATTCGACCTGAAGAATTTGTGGATCAAAAAATACGGATCGAGGCAGAAAAAAGATCGGTTTTGGAGGATGAATTAACAAAGGTTTCTGCGGATACTTACCAGGCGCGCCTTAAGGGGTTGCCGCACGCGGATTTTATGGACACGTTGCGTCAGTTTATGGAAGGGGTTCCTCCGGATGCCTGGATCAGGACGCTTTCATTTGAGCGCGACGCCGCTGAAAAGTGGTCTTTTACAGGGAGTATTGTTTTCAAAGAGAAACGTATTTTTCCTTTTTCGGCCAAGGGGATTTTCAACGGGGCTGATGTGGCCTCGGTGTTTATTGATGACAATCCGGGGCTCAGGATACATGCGGCACTGTGTTCTCCTGCTGCTGCAGAAAGGAATCTGTGATGAAGGTGATGATGATATTTTTCGGGATTGCTGTGATGCTGTCCGGATTTATATTAGGCCATGCATCCCGCATGCGTGTCGAGAAGAAAGAGGTGGTGCTTGATCATTTACGGCAAGATACGGTCCGTGTTAATGAAAAAATTGAAGCGTGTAAGGGGTTACCCCATGAATCGCCTCGTGATCTGATCCGGGAATATACGGGTTTTATTAACGATATTCATGCGATGGGACGGGCAGAGGGAATGATGTGCGGGGTGATTGTCCCGGGGGTGATTCAAGGGGATGTGGCTCACAGCGCGGGCATTTCATCGTGGGATGGGGTGAGGCAGCTAAATGTTCAGGTTGTATGCCCGCTGGGGCGGGGGAAGGGCCTGCTTTCATTGTTGGATGTCTTTACCGATATCGAACGTAACGGTTCAGTCGTGATCCGGGGAATGCATCAGGACAAGGATGTTCTTAGGGCTGAATTTCTTATTGTGGGACGTTAGGAGGAATACGTTATGAAGAGGTGGCTAGGGCTGGTTTTTGGGATTTTCTTGATAATGCCGGGAGTGCAGGCAGAGGAAAAGGCTGTGGTGGTTGAGGGTACGGCGCTGGAAAAGCTGCGCGCACAGGTCGATATTGAACGATCCAGAGAGCAGGAGCTTCAGTTATTGCAGTTGGATGTCGAGCGCCTGAAACTTGAACTTGAGAAAAAGAAGGCGGTTCTTGAGCTTGCCAGTCTTTCCGCAGGAGGAGAGGCCAGAAATGTTGGAGTTCAGCCAGGGACAGAATCGAGCCTTCATGTGCGGTATGTTTCTATTGTCGGTACGCGCAAGGAAGCTGTGATCGATGCTGACGGGGTTGAGGCGCACGTGAAAGAAGGGGATGTCTGGAGTGGAAGGATGGTCAGAAAGATTTCGGAAGCAGGGGTTGTTACGGCGGCTCAGGACGGGCAGGAAAATTTTTATCCGGTGAAGCGCTGAAAAGGGTCTATTGATGAAACTGGAACAATTGGGTTCGTTATTGGTCAGGAAGGGTGCCATTACACCAGGGGCGTTGTCGCTGGGGCTGGCTGTCCAGGCGTGTTCATGTGAAAGGCAGCGGCTGGGCCGGATTTTGCGGCAGTATGAACTTCTTCGGGAAGTTGAGTTGACGGCGGCATTGGCCGAGCAGTCCGGTTGGCCTGTTTTTGAAGGCAATGTCTGTGTGGATCATCAAGCGGCACACAGGCTCGGGCTTGATTTCTTGCGCGGGCATGCTGTTCTTCCTCAGGTAGATGCGCAGGGTGCGGTCTTTATTTTGACGGATCCCTACGATACCCGTGCGACGGATTATGTTGTGTCTGTGTTTGGTGCTGACGCAAGATTTTTTATCGGCGATACAGAGATTGTTACGCGTGTTATGGAGGATTTTCTTAAAGAGAGGTTGGACGGACATGCCCGCGAAGGTTCACGCGCGCCTGTTCAGGATGCGGCCGATGCGCTCTTGAATGAGGCGGTCGCCCTTGGGGCAACGGATATTCATATTGAACCTTCGGAAAACACCGTGGATGTACGCTTTCGCCTGGATGGTGTTCTGAGGTTTCAGCGTTCATTCCCTTTGCAGGATCATGCCAGGGTTGTGAATGTTTTCTTTAACCGGGCTGAAATCAGCGCCGGGGATGCTTTAAGGCTTCACGATGCGCGGTTTGATCATGTGTATGGCAGCAGGAAGATGGATATCCGGCTTTCCCATTTACCTTCTGTCCATGGATCGTCGTTGGTCCTCAGGCTCCTTGACAAGACGCGGTCGGCCGTCCCGTTGGAAAGCCTGGGATACGCCCCGCAGCATTGTGGCGTCATTGAGCGTGCCGTACAAAGTCCCCACGGGATCGTGTTATTGACGGGGCCTACCGGATGCGGCAAAACCACAAGTCTTTATGCGATGCTTAACCATGTGAAACATATGGGGACCAAGGTCGTGGCGGTGGAGGACCCTGTGGAGATCAAACTCCCTTTGGTGACCCAGGTTCCTGTTGATATCCGCAAAGGCCATGATTTTCATCATCTGACCCGGGCTTTTCTTCGTCATGATCCTGATATTATTTTGATCGGAGAGATCCGTGACGAGAAGACCGCGAGTGAGGCTGTTCGTGCGGCCATCACAGGGCACAAGGTCTTTTCAACGCTGCATACTAATGATGCGGTAAGTGCAATTTTGCGGCTGCGTGATCTGGGTGTAGATAACAGTTATATCGCCAGCACACTCAAGTGTGTTGTTTCCCAGAGGCTTGTCCGGAAGCTTTGCCTGCATTGCCGGGTCGAAGAGTTTGTCACAGCGGCCGCACTGCCTGAAATTGAGCGGGTATTTGTCAGCGGGCCAGGACAGATCATTCATCGGGCGGATCCGCGGGGATGCCCGCGTTGTTTTGACGGATATGCTGGACGAACAGTGGTGGCAGAAACATTGTTTATCGACGATGACATACGTTTCATGATCGAGCAGGGTCTGGTAAATGAGATTTCCCTGAAAATAAAGGAAAAGCCGGGGGCTGTCACGATGCGTGCGGACGCCCGCCGGCTTGTCAGTGAAGGGATCATTGCACCCCAAGAGGCTGCAAGGGTGGTGGGATGATGGCCTGGCGGTTTGTTGCGATTCATTCTTCCGGTCATGAGGTTGTGGGGGCCGAATGGGGGACGCGTGCTGATGTTCTGGCGCGCCTGGCCAAGCGGGGGCTGCATCTGGTGTCTTTGGAACCTGATGTCATTCTCGCGGTTCAAAGTCTGGCGTTCGGGGCTTCAATTCCCCCGGATCGTTTGACATTTTTTTTCAGGGATTTTTCAAACATGTTGGCGGCAGGCATCACGCTGAACCACATGATGGGAACTTTGAAAGAGGCGATCCTTGACCCGCGTTTGTCGCGTGCGTGCGATGCGATCTCCTGCGAGCTTGCGGCGGGGCGTTCCTTGGCCGAAGCGATGGCGCAGACGCGTCAGTTTCCCCGTTTGGCGGTCAATGCCGTGAAGGCGGGAGAGCGTGCCGGGAATCTTCCTCTTGTCACAGGGCTTTTGGCCGATCATTTCGAGTTGTCGTCGAAATTGAAAGGTAAATGTCTGGAAGCGTTGATTTATCCGGCGTGTGTTGTATTTTTTCTGCTTGTGTCTCTGGTGTATGTGTCCCAGTCCGTTGTGCCTCAGCTGGCGCCGCTCTTGCCTGCGCAAGCCATGGATAGTCCTTTAACCAGGGTTATGCTGGCCTTGAGCGGCTGCGTGCGGCATGCGTGGATCATGATGGTGTTTATTGCCGGAGGGATCTTCGTCCTGGCAGGCGTCCTGATCCGGCGTTATCCCCGTGCGTGGTATGTCTGCCTGAGGCATATTCCAGGTATTGGCCATGTCAACAGGGATCTGGAGATCGGGTTGTGTTTTTTTGATATTTTCGTGCTCCTTCGCAGCGGCATTCCCCTGGATACGGCGCTGCGCGAGGCGGCATCTTCGGCTGGCAATCTGACGGGTGCAGAACTGGAACAATGTTGTCAGTATCTTGCGGGCGGGCATACATTTTCATCGGCCTTGGCCCAGGGGAAATATTTTCCGCGTCTTGTCGTGGAAACGATCAGGCTGGGAGAGGAAATGGGACGCTACGATGATTATTGCGAAAGGGTATTTAAATTATATTACCGTTCTTTTGAAACGCGTGTCAGTGCGCTGGTGGGGGCGCTTCAGCCAGTGTTGCTGGGGGTGTGCGCGGTATTTGTTATTGCCATGGCATTTGCTTTTTTGAAACCAATTTATGCGAACCTCACGCATATGGGTGTGTTAAAACCATAAACCAAGGAGAGAACGATGAAAAAGATCATGCAAAAGAACAAGGGGTTTTCGTTGATGGAGCTGGCAATATCTGTCGGGCTGATAGCGGTCCTGGTCAGTGTGGTCGCGGCGGGCGGGGGGATGATGAACAAGTGCCGTCTTCAGCGTGAAGCGCAGGCAGTGGAGAGTTTGCGCCTGGCTTCCCAGAATTATCTTTCGGGGAAGAATCTGACGTATGCGGGGGTCAGTGTGGCGGCGTTAAAGAACGCCGGGCTTTTGCCTAATAATTTTGATCCGGCCCAGGCAAACAGTTTTGGCGGAGATTATACCGTGGCCGCCAATGAACAGGATAATACGAAGGTGGATATCACATTGGCCAGTGTGCCGTCCTCGGCGGGGACAGAATTGAACGATGTGTTCAAATCCCGGGCTGATGCGATCAGTTATGATCAGACAGGCAGGGTGTGGAAGGCGACGTTTTAATGGGACGTGCTGTAAGTTTATGGGAATTGTCTGTGGGTGTTGTGCTGGCTGTGGTGCTGGCAGGGGCGTTGGTGGTTTCAACCGGAAAACCGGTGGCCATGGCCCGCAGCCAGCGCACATGCGCAGATATGGAGTCTTTTCTTGCTGCCGGCCGGCAGTACGATGCGATGTATGGGGTGTGGCCGTCCTCGTGGGGGGATATGGACAAGGTCCTGCCTCAAATGCCCCGGCAGAACCAATGGGGACGTCCGTATGTTTTTGGATCTGACCAGCGGCGTTTGTGGCTGGAAACAGATATCCCGGCGGGGTCGCTAACGGCCATGGCGGCAGGATATTCTCTGGTTGTCCAGCATGGAGGAACTTATGACCGTATCCGCGTGTCTGTCAGTCGATTTTACGGCCAAGCCGCACGGCTTGTTTATGAGAAAAGGAATGCCCATGTACCTTAAAAAAGGTTTTACGCTGATCGAACTATCGCTGGTTCTTTTTATTGCCATGGTGATGGCCAGTGCGGTTGTGCCTAATTTTGTCCGTTCGTTACACATTGAAGCCGCACGCAAGACCGCCCTGGAGATGTCTCAAATCGCGGAAGCCGGTCGGGCCTACTATATTGAGCAGAAACAATGGCCTGACGGGATCGATGCCTTGCGCACGGCTGGTTTTATGGATAATGCATGGGGAGGCAAAAATCCTTTTGGTGGACTTTATACTCTGGCGCGGACCGGGTCGTTGCTGGAGATCGCGACAACATTGCCCGGAGATATGGCCCAGGTTGCGGGGGTCTTGCTTCCGATGCCGGCTGTCAGCGGGACGCGGGTCAGTTTCTCCGTAACGCCGCCAGGAGCAGATGCCTTGCCTCAGACGGGAACGATCGTGCCATGGCCGTCGGCGGTTATTCCCCAGGGCTGGCTGATCTGTGACGGACGTCCTGTTTCCCGTACAGATTACAAGAGCCTCTTTGCGGTGATAGGCACAGTGTACGGGGCGGGGGATGGGGCGGGCACATTTAATTTGCCGGATCTTCGGGGTCGTACCGTTGTCGGGCTTGATAACATGGGTGGAGGCTCAGCCAATGTAATAACGGATCTTGCGGGACGTACCTTGGGCGGAAAATTCGGCGAAGAAGCGCATCGGTTGACCGTTGCGGAAATGCCCTCCCATGCTCATGGATATAACGAATCGCCCTGGTTTGGAGCCCGTTACGATGGCCATTCTTCGCCACTGCTGACGTCACAGCGGGCGGCCACAACATCTTCAGCGGGAGGAGATCTTGCTCATAATAATCTTCAGCCGTCGATGGGTTTGTATTGGATCGTAAAGTCCTGATATGCGGGTATGGTTGATCGTTCTTATGCTGGTGATGTCCGCTGTATCATCATGGGCTGAAGAAAGCATGGCAGCACTGGCTGCCCAGGCAGACTGGTCCTGTGTCCGTTTTCAGGTTATAGGGGTGTGTCGTCGCAATACACCGCCTTATGTGGGGGCCAAGGTGCGCTATTGGCAGCCTGTGTTGTTGGTGGAGACGACAAAGCGTTCAGGGCAATCGGGGATTGTGGAGTTAAAGGCCTTGGTGGCATCGTTGGCAGGCCAGAAACCCCTGGAGGCATCATGCGGTGCTGCGGGGCAGACGGATACGACAGCGCTTCAGATGAATGAGGCGCATGTATTCGGGTTTCCTCTTTCCGATGCGTTCTCGCTGATCGTCGAAGCCCCTTGTGAGGGGCCGCCGGATCTCAGCGGGATGGTGAGTTATTTGAGTGAACAGGATGAGGATGAGTGGCGGCGTGCCCGTTTGGAGCAAAATAATCCGCTTTCTGTGATGACGGCTAAGACAGCGCCAGTATGCGATCGTTATGGCGCTTTGTTCCCGGGGATGTGCCTGGGAACGTGGGGGCCGCTCTATCCGCGCACAGGTTTTGTGATCCAGGCCAGTGCGCCGGTTGCTTCTGCGGTCAGCGCCTTTCGGGCTGTGGATATCGCGGCATTAAAGCCGCAAACGCCGCACCGCGTTATTTCGCCGGTGCTTTTCTGGCCGGACGTCCGTTATGACCGGATGCAGATGGTTGCACCGGTAAGGAAACAGTGCATGTCCGTGGGGGAAAATTCCATGTTCTGGGAGCGCGGGGCAGGCGCGCGTGACGGGAGGTACGTTTGGATCTATTGGCGAAAAAAAGAGTGTTGTTTGTTCTGATCTTTGCAGCGGGTTTGTTTCCTTCTTGCGCGTGGGGAGATCTTTTCGGCCTTGACCGGATCAATTACTTTTCAATGAAGGCGTCCGGTAAACAAGACGTCGCGTTCACGGTTTCGTTATGGACAGAGAGGGGATATTCGCCGCCTTCCGTCGTAGAAGAATTTCTTGATGATCCCACGGAAGAAAAAGCCCGAAAGTACCTGGCTTGGCAGCGTGCGCGCTTGGAAAGGATTGCCATGGCCCAGGGCGTGCTGGAAAGAATACGCGAATGAGGGGCGTTCCGGCACTTTTGTGGAGCCTGTCGTTGATGGCGTGGGGAACACCCGCGGCCATGGCGGATATTTTTGAACGTATCAGGCCGTCCGATACGGTGCTACGAGAGGTGTTGAGCGAGGATCGCGCCGATTTTTATTTTCAAACATCAGGACTTGATCGTCATGAGCAGGCACAACATCTTTCCGATGTGAAGGGCCTTGATCTTGATGGTATGACACGACCTAATGCCCTGCGTGATATGGATGCGGCCTTTGATAAATATTTGATCAAAGAACTTCGACAGGACAAGGATTACCGGGGGTATGTTTCGTTAAGGCATCCTTTATTACTGCTGGAGTATTCAAGTCCTGTCATGGCAGATATTCTTAAGCACTACACGGCAAAAGTTTATGCGCGGATTGCTATTGAGGCATCGCGCCTGTCGGAGGTTGAGCGCGCGGCAGAGGGGCGGGTTGAGCGGTTGAGCCGCCAATCCGAGCGTGAATGCCTGCGCAGTAACCAGGCCTTGGGTCTGGTGGAAGCTATGCGTGTGTGCCAGAAAGCTCCCCGGCCGTTTGATGCCCTGACAGGTGTTGGGGGTGCCGTGTCTTTGTCAGACGGGAGACGGCGGATTCACATTTTGGTTCAGGCTCTGGAACGTCTTGGCCTGGACAAGAAACATATTGACCGGGTTGTTGAAATTGCCGGCGATCAGGTGATTTCCGACGACAGCTATCAGGATATTCTTCCCGCCGCTACATTTAACCAGAAATTTGATAGTGCTTTCGAGGTGCAGGCGCGGCGGTGGCGCGATGCGTTGGAGAAATTTCAAAGTTCCGGCAGAACAACGGTCGCGGCGCTGGAAGAGCTGTCATGGCCCGGCGTACCGGTGACGGCGCGCACGTTGGCCGGGCTTGATCTGCTTGATGGTGCATCGCGGCAGATCGCGCTGTTGAAACTGGCGGATGCGGGCGCATTGGCCGCGGTGGAGGGGCTCTACCGGCAGGCAGGGGAGTATTTGGGTTATTGTCTCTTGGATCCTGCCTTATCGCAGGAGTTCAAGGCGATCGTGCTCGAGAAGAAGCAGGGGGTGGAAAATATCCTGGCCGCCGCGAAGTCAGGGCGGCAGGATGCTGGGGCTTATAAGGAGCTTTTAGCCGCACTGGCCGAACACGCCGACATAGCGCGGAAGGATCTGGCGGCGCGCACCGCTGACGGGGCAGAGCAAGCGGGAGTAACGGAAGTTAAAGAGATGCTGTTGAATTTTTAAGGCCCAACCTCCGGGGTTGATTTTGAGCCATGTTTTGATAAAATACATCCTGTAACGGCCAACCAAGGAGAGTGTATGGGACGTATCGGCTTCGGGGAGATTTTGCTTATTGCGCTTGTGATCCTGGTTCTTTTCGGGGCCCAGCGCCTGCCGGAGATCGGCGCTGCGCTTGGCAAAGCCATCCGTGAATTCAACCTCGCGCTCAAAGGGGAAACAAAGGCTGACAAGGATGCCCCTGGCCAAAACTGATCTTTCCTTCTGGGGCCATCTGGAGGATTTGCGCGGGCGGGTGCTTAAATGCCTGGCGGTGTATGTCCTGGCGTGTGCCGGCTTCTATCCGTGTGCGCCATCTGTTCTGGCGTTTGTGACGGCCCCTGCCGGGCCCCTGGTGTTCACCTCTCCGCCTGATGCGTTCATGGCCTACTGGAATGTTGTTTTATGGGGCGGCTTTGTGGTCGCCCTTCCGTATTTTTTTTATCATTTTTGGTCTTTTGTCGGCGAAGGGCTTAGGCCTGGGGAAAGAAAAATGCTTCTTTTTTACGGGCCCTTGTCATTGATCCTGTTTGGCGTTGGCGGGGTGTTTGCCTTTTGGATCGTTTTGCCGATGTCATACCAGTTCTTCATGGGGTATGCCTTGCCGGGGATCCGCCCCTTGATCACGCTTGACAGGTATGCGGCGTATGCAGCGGGTGTTGTGTTGTCATTTGCGGCGGCCTTTGAATTGCCGTTTGTTCTTTTTATCCTGGCGCGGCTGGGCGTGGTGAATGCGCGCGGGCTGGCCGCCACAAGACGGCATGCCATTGTAGCAATCCTTGTCGTGGCGGCGATCCTCACACCGCCGGATGTGGCTTCCCAGATCATGCTGGCCTTGCCGTTGCTTGTCCTTTATGAAGCGGGTATCGTGTTGGCCAGGATGGGGGAAAGGAAAAGCAGGGCGGGGTTATAAAAAACCCCCTGGTTATCCAGAGGGTTTTTTAAGAAAATCGGGAGAGAAGTCTTACTTTTTCTTCTTTGCCGTCTTTTTCGCAGGGGCCTTCTTGGTGACGCCCTTGGTGCATTTCTTGGATGAGCAAGCCATGGTATTTTCTCCTTTCCCAGTTGAATGTTGAATCATGTTTTTATAATAACATCAGCCCATGAAGATGCAAAAAATATTTGATAAATTTTTCATTTATTTTTTATATTTTTTATGTTAAAAAGACATTTTTATCGACGATAAAATAATATCATGCCTGTTTTTGCGTTTTGGCGCCGTGCCTGTTTCTTAAAAAAAGAATAATTCATCCTGTGACCACAGCCCTTTATATCCACATCCCTGGTTGCGCCCGTAAATGCCCGTATTGTTCCTTTCCGGTCGTGGCGGGAAAATCTTTTCACGAGGAGATTTATCTTGATGCTGTTGCGCGTGAGGCTTCTCTTCGCGGCGGCCGTGAGGTGTCATCGCTTTATGTGGGGGGAGGGACACCGTCGTTGTTGTCTGAGGAGGGGATCGCCCGGCTTGGCATGATCATCCGCGAGTATTTTTCCGTCGGGAATGTCGAGCGTGTGTTTGAAATGAACCCCGAGAGTGTCACGCCTGCGAAGGCGGCACTCCTTAAATCGCTGGGGTTTAATCGTGTGAGTTTCGGGGCGCAGTCGTTTGATCGGCGTTATTTGTCCTATTTGGGGCGGACGCACGGGGTGCAGGAAAGTTTTCGCGCTTTTAAAGTGCTTCGAAGCGCCGGATTTGATAATATCAGTGTGGATTTGATGTTCGGGTTCCCGGGGCAGACCGGCATTGAGCTGGAAGAGGATCTGGATGCTCTTCTATCGCTGGGAAGTGAACATGCGGCAGTTTACGCGCTGACCGTTGATGAACGCAGTGTTTTTTACGTGCGGGGGGAAAGGGTTTCCGTCGATGACCAGGGGGAATTTTACCACCGTGTCTGCCAGCGTCTGAATGCCGCCGGATTGATGCAGTACGAGGTCAGCAATTTTGCGCGGTTGGGGTTTGCTTCGCGCCATAATATGCATTACTGGGAGGGCGGCGATTATGTGGGGCTCGGGATGGGGGCGCATTCGCATCTTGACGGCGAGCGGTTCTGGAACACGGATATTTTACCGCGTTATTTGGAACTGATCCGTTCCGGCGGGAACGCTGAGGCGGGTCGTGAGCGCCTCACACCGCAGGCGAGATTGATGGAGTCATTTGTTTTCGGCCTGCGGATGAATGCCGGGGTGGATCCGCGAGAACTTGAAGCACGTTTCGGCGTCCCGTTGCCAGATGACCAGCGCGACGAAGTGAAGGCGCTGATCGCCGAGGGGTT
>Ga0114951_10002010_pt1 | contig 23903 bp, 17 predicted proteins | sample AM7aDNAmetaG_FD_88677 | JGI IMG/M metagenome (GOLD analysis project Ga0114951, IMG submission 88677) | Freshwater microbial communities from Finland to study Microbial Dark Matter (Phase II) - AM7a DNA metaG | ecosystem: Environmental > Aquatic > Freshwater > Lake | place: Finland: Lake Alinen... | reverse complement strand
GGTTCCGTCGCCCCCTTCGGGGGCTCTCTTGCCTCCCAAGTCGTGTCGTTCCCCACGACTCGCTTCGCTCGCCGTGGGCTACTATCCATCACCCCCTGCGGGGGTTCGCAGGAGGGTTTCAACTAGAAGCTGTTTCACAACTCGGCAGGCGGCGCGGACTAACCCCTCGACTGGCTCGGGGCCGCGTGCGGAGTCGAGCGGCGAGTCCGCGCAATGTTTCTGGCGGGTTTGACCCATTCGACTGCGCCCAGGGCAAGTAATCCACGCCACAGTTTTGAAACAGCTTCTAACGTCCTGCTATCTCATGGTATAGGCGGACCAGCTTGGAAGCAAGGGGCGAAAGATCGTAGCGGGCCTGGACGATTTCGCGGCCGCGGCGGCCCATGGCGCCCCAGCGGTCCGGGTGGGTCGCGAGTTCGCGCAGGTTGCGCGCGAGGGAGGCGGCGTCCCCCTCCTCGGAGAGCAACCCGCTGCGCCCTTCTTCGACGCACTCGGGAATCCCCGCGTGGCGGGTGGAGATCACCGGCAGGCCGGAGGCCTGCGCCTCCTTGAGGACGTTGGGGATGCCCTCGCGGTCGCCGTCGGGAGCGCTCTTGCAGGGAAGGATGAAGAGATCAGCGGCCTGCATCCGCAGCAGCAGCGCCTGGCGCGACATCACGCCGGCGAGGCGGGCGCGACCGGTGAGGCGCATCCGGGCGATCCTCTGCGCCAGCCGGGGCCGCTCCGGGCCGTCGCCGACGATTTCGAGCGCAACGTCCGGACACTCGGCGAGGGCGCGGAGGGCATCGTCGATCCCCTTCTTGGCGACCAGCCGCCCCGCCGCAAGCAGGCGCACCGGCTCGCCGCGCGCGGGGGCGGTCCGCTCACGGAACGGGATGGAGGTAACGTCGATCCCGGAGGGGAGCGTTTCGGTCCGCTCGGGGGGAAAGCCCATCGCGATGAGCTCGGCGCGCATGGCGTCGGAGCGCGCGAGAAAGAGCCGCCCCTGCCGCTGCAACGCGCCCAGGTCGGAGGGAGCGGCCCGGCGCACCAGCCCCACATCCTGTCCGCGAAAACTGACGGCCAGCGGAATTTCCAGGGCGCGCGCAACCGGCGCAGCCATGAGCCCGAGGTGGCCGAACTGCGCGTGCAGGAGGCTCGGGGGCTCGGCGGAGAGAGTCCGCTGCAGCCGCGCGCGCCAGCGCACCATGCGGGGATGGCGCAAGGTCTCGCGCGGGCGGCGGAAGAGTTCTCCCGGCAGTCCCAGCGCATTGGCCGCCAGCGCTCCCGTCAGGGAATCCGAGCCGAGATATTCAACGGCAATCGGCAGGCCGTCGAAAGACTCGGGCAGAGCGCGACCGCTGGGAAAGAGGGCGAGAACGCGGCAGGCGACCTTCTGCCTGGCGACGGCGGCAATCTCGGCGAGGAGGGAGTGTTCGTACAGGCTCGGAAAGCCCCCTGCCAGGAGCGCGACGTTCAGCCCCCGAGGAGCTTCAGTTTCTTTTCGTGCGCCAGCCATCGTTTCACCGCCTCCAGCACCGGGCCGGGCTCGATCCCCTCCATGCAAGTGGGGGATTGTTCGCACGTGGGCCGATAGCAGGGAACGCATGGCGCGGCGCTGATGACCTTCTCGCCGCGGTCGTACAGCTCGATCTCCTGCGCGCAGGTGGGGCCGAAGAGGACGATGGCGGGCCGCCGCTCGGCGATGGCCAGGTGCATTCCGAGGGAGTCGCCGGTGACCAGCAGGGCGCAGCGCCCCACGAGCGCCTGGAACTGGCGGATGGTGTTGCCGGTGCCGGCGCTGAAGACGCGCGGCAGTTTCGCGCGCAGGATCTCCTCGATGGCCGCGCGCTCGCGCTCCGCGCCGAAGAGCAGCACATTGCACTCCACCTGCTTCAGCAGCGCGCGGAGGAATTGCACCGCGCGCGGGGCGGACCACATCTTATTGGCGAAGGCGCTCCCCCCGCCCAGGTTGAGGCCGATCAGCGCCTCATCGGGACTCACCCCCAGCCCCGAAAGCAGCGCGTCGGCGTGGCAGCGGTCGTTCGCGTCGATCTCGATGACGTACTCATCGCGCTGATATTTCAAGCCGACGACCTCGAAGATGATCTCCTGATAGCTTCGCGTGTTGCGACGGAACTTGAGGTCGTCGTCGAGCCCGAGTTGGAAGGCGTACTCGGATTCCTTGTTGAACGTGTAGAGCGTGCCGAATCGGCTGAGGCCGAAGCCGAGCTTGACGCGGGCATCGACCCATTCCGCCACGGCGGCGGCGCGCGCGGTCTTGTCCAGGCTGAGGACGCGGTCGAAGCGCTGCACGCGCAGCGGTTCGAGCGATTCCGGACGATAAGGCAGGAGGACGTTAATGAGCGGGTTGCCGCGAAGCATCTCCTCGGAGATGGGATGCGTCAGCCAGGTGACGTGGCAGGGCTGATAGGCGCGGTGGAGCGGCTGGAGGATGGGGGTGGTGCGCGCGACGTCGCCGATGGCGTCGAGCTTGATGATGAGGATGCGCTCCCCCATCGGGGAGTAGTGGGTGCACCCCTCGCACCTGCAATGGTGAATGCAGGGTTTGTCCCCGCGGAAGTGGCGGCAGTCGAGCTTGAGTTTCATTCAGCCCTCCAAGGTCACCGGATTCTATCAGCGCGGGGAACGGGACGTCAAGGAAACGGGTTGCACCGCGGAGAGGCGGAGAGCGCAGAGGACGGAAACGGACTGCACCACGGAGGAGACGGAGAGCCACGGAGAACGGCGTTCGGGTTTGGACGGGCGCAGCAGGATGCGTTCTACAGCTTTTTCCCTTCCCCTCCATCGCCACTCTCGACGGTCACGAGCGTCTTCATCCACTCGGCCATGAATTCTTCGCGCGACAGGCAAATGTTTCCGCGTAGCGGGTCCGCAAGAGTAACTTGCTTGTCGTCCACCGCGAGGATGACGGTGTAATGGAAAGTGAAGTGCGGCAGCATGACCTCTGCAATGACCGGCATCCGGCGTATCCCCAAATCCTGCCAGTTCGATCGGATCACGGCGACTTCGTAGCCCGCGAAGGATGCCTTTTCGCGCACAGCCAGCGCAAGCATAACTTCACTGGTCCCCAGCCACGGTTGGGTCCCGCAGAGTTGGGCCATTTCGGCCTCGGTCGTGGGAATCCGCAACTGCGCAAGCAATGTCACGCCCGCCGCGGGACCGCAAGTCCATCCGTTGCTCTGGAAGCACAGGCCATCCCGCCCGGACTTGCCGGGAAGCCGCGCCGTGTCCCAGCAGTGCGCCCCGGACAATTGAAAGAGAACTGCGCAGGAATAGCAAATGGAGATCGTAATGAAAGCGATCCGCGGCATACGCGGCATGACAGGCGAAGAAGCGATTCCGAGCAGAACAAACGCAAAGAAAGTGATCCACCAGGGATACAGTCGCCCCCACGGCCCCAGCCGCGCGAGGGCATAGCCCGCGCTGGGCCAGAACCAGAAGGCGGCGCATAGGAGAAACAGCGGAAGGGAGATGAGCACGCCCACCAGCGCGGTCTTCCGCCCTCGCCGCCCCAGCTTCATGCCGAGAAGAAAACTGGCGGCGAAGAGGAACGCCAGGATTATGGATAAGGTCCAGGTCACCGCACAGGATCTCCTGACAGGCCGTCGAGAAACTAGTCGCTGAGCGGCACAGCCGCCCCCCCTAGCGATTAGACTCCGGACACGCGATGGACATCGGCGAAGCGTTGATTTCATCAACGACCCGTCGTGCCCGCTCTGCACTGCCCGCATTGCCGAAGTGCGTGTCCGTGATTTGGACGAGCCACAAATGGACATCCTCCTGCGCATGCGCTGTGACCACCCAGATTGCCAGCAATGCGGCAATCGTAAGGCTTGCCCTACTCTGTCGACCGCCCATAGTTGAGTTCCTCCAGAACCCATCTGGACTTCCCACGCGGTCTTGCGGCGACAACGTCAAGCGCGCTGGGACAGCGCGCTCCACCACGTTCTGCATTCTGCACTCTGCATTCTGCACTCACGTCCGTCACCTGACCGGCTCAAATTCGATCTGGTGCTTCAGTTCGTTGAAGTGCAGCACGCGCACCTGGATCAACTGGCCCACTTTGAAGTCCCGGCGGCCGTGCGCGGAGACGGTGCCGCGTTCTTTGTTCACGTGGTAGAAGGAGTCCGAGAGCGCGGAGAGCCGGATGACGCCGTCGAGCAGGAACTCCCGCAGGTGCACACGCAGGCCGTAATTCTCGACGGAGGTGATGACGGCGTCCATCGGGGCTTTGTGCGCGCCGACGAATTCGAGCAGCCGCCGCGTGTTGATGGAGCGCTCGGCCATCTGCGCGTTGCGCTCCGTCTCGGTGGCGTGCGCCGCCCAGACCGGCATCCCCGAGCGCCAGTACTCCGCCCGCCCTTCCGATTTCAGCCGCCCGCTCCAATGCTCCTGCAAGACGCGGTGCACCAGCAGGTCCGGATAGCGGCGGATGGGGCTGGTGAAGTGCAGGTAATGGTCGGCGGCGATGGCGTAGTGGGGCTTCTTATCGGCGGAGTATTCCGCCATTTTCATCGATCGCAGGAGCAGATAATTCATCAGGTACGCGTCGGGCTTGCCGGCGAGGCGGTCGAGGAATTTCTGAATCTGCGCGCGGGTGCCGGGGCCGGGGAGGTTGTGGCCGAGGATCTTCGCGGTCGCGCGGAAGTCCGCGAGGCTCTCCGGCTCCGGCTCGTCGTGCGCGCGGCAGATGTAAGGCAGGTGATGGCGGATGAGGTAGCCGGCCACGCACTCGTTGGCGGCGAGCATGAACTGCTCGACGAGTTGGTGCGAGGAGTCGCTGCGCCGCAGGTCGACGCCGATGGTCCGCCCCTCGTTGTCGGTGACGATGTGCGACTCCGGGATGTCCATTTCGATCATCCCCGCTCGCCGCCGCGCGCCGCGGAGCGTCTGCGCCGTTTTGTGCATTTCGAGGAGCAGTTCCTGCAGGCGCTTCTGGTCGGCTGGCAGCGGTTCCCCTTCGAGGACTTTCTGGACTTCCTTGTAGTTGAAGCGATGGATGGAGCGGATGAAGCTGTCGTACACGTCGAACTCGCCGAGCTCCCCCTGGGCGCCGACGCGCATGCGGACGGTTTTGGTGAGGCGCACTTTGTGCGGCTGGAGGCTGCACAGGTTGTTGGAGAGCGCCTCCGGAAGCATGGGGATGACCTGGCCGGGGAGATAGCAACTGGTGCCGCGCGCGCGCGCCTCGCGGTCGAGCGCGCTATTGGGTTTGACGTAGTGGGTGACGTCGGCGATGTGCACTCCGATCTCCCATCCTTCGCCGAACCGGCGGATGGAGACGGCGTCGTCGAAGTCGCGCGCGTCCTCCGGGTCGATCGTGAAGATTTCCTCGCCGGTGAGATCGACGCGCCCCTTCAGATCGTCGGGGGAGACTTCGCCGCCGCATTTCTCGGCGTCGCGCAGGGCCTCGGGGGGGAATTCGGAGCGCAGGTTGTATTCATGCATCACGGAGAGGCGCTCAGCCTCCAGGCCGCCGCGCTGGCCGAAGACCTTGCTCACCACGCCGGCGGGGTTGATGTGGCGCGAGGGCCAGACGGTAATGCGCACGGCGACTTTGTCGTTGATCTGCGCGTCGCCGGCATCCTCGGCGGCCACCACGACGTCGCGGAAAAGGCGAGGATCGTCCGGGACGACGAAACGCATGTTCCCTTCCTGGCGGAAGGTGCCGACGATCTCCGTGCGGCCGCGCTGCAAAACGGAGACGATCTTGATCTCCGGGCGGTCCCCCCCGCCTTTGCGACCGCGCTGAGGCGTTCTCCGTCCGCGGAAGGACTCCGCGCGGCTGCGCGAGGAAGGCGGGACGCGCACGACCACCACGTCGCCATGCAGGGCGCTGCTCATATTGCCCGCGCCGATGTACATATCCTCGCCGTCGCGTTCACGCGCCGGGTGCACAAAGCCGAAGCCGCGGGGGTTGCAGATCAATTTCCCCACGGCCAGGTCCACGCGCTCCGGGTCGGCAAGCTGCCTGTTCTTGACCTCGACCAGTTCCCCGGCCAGTTCCAGTTCGCGGACGAGGGCGAGGAAGGCTTCCATTTCCTCCGGTGGCACGTCGAGGGCGCGGGCGAGTTGCTCGCGGGTCATGGGGCTGTAGCGCCGTCCGCGCACGAGCTTGAGAAGTTCACGGTCGGTCGTCATGGGTTAGCCCTTCCTTCCATGAAGTTCTCGCCACGGAGGCGCCGGGGGAGAACTACGCCGTTTCCGCGCCGCCGCGCGCCGGCGCAGCGGCCGGCTGGTGCGTTTCGAGATAGCGGCGCAGGCAGAGGCCGATCTGCGCGCAGGGAGGGCAGATCGTGTTGTCCATGCAGAACGAGAGCGGCGAGCAGAGGCCCTGCGCCTCGTCGGCCTCCTTGCCCAGCAAGGAAATGAACTCGCGGTCTTCGTCGGAGAGCGGCTGTCCGGCGTTGAAGGCTTCATAGATTCGGCGGACGCGGTCCATTCTGCGCGCGCCGGAGAGTTGCGCAATCGTTTCCTGCGGGCGCGCGGCCGTCTTCACTACGGCGCGGCGGGCGCTGAGCATCCACGGAACGTATCCGACCACGAGGTAGTAGGCCATGCCGCAGGCGAGCCCCAGCAGCATCGCCCACCCCTGCGGCCCCTCGGTGAGGCAACCGGCGACGAACAGCCCGGTGATGATCAGCGAGAAGGTCTTGACGCGCATGGGGAAGATCAGGAAGAGCGACATGATGCTTTCGGGGAAGAGCAGCCCGTACACGAGCATGAGCGTCATCGCCGGGGCCCAGCTTCCGACCATCTCCTGCCCCATCACGACGGCGCAGACGCCCCCGCCGACGATGGTCGCCGCCAAAAGGAGGAGGAAGCGCCGCGTCCCCCATACGACTTCCACCGGAACCGCCAGCAGGAACATGAGCAGCAGCTTCATGAACAGGTCCACCCAGTCGCTCGAAAGGAAGGCGTAGGTGGCCAAGCGCCAGTACTCGTGCCCCTTGACAACGGCCTCAGGGGAGATTTTCAGGGCGTCCACGACGTACGGGCCGTCCCCGCCAAGGTGAAACAAGGCGGCGGCGACATAGAGGCCCATGAGAATCCAGACGGTGTTGTAGGAGCGGCGGAAGACAGAGGGCATGGCATCCTGCTGAAAAATGGAGAGTCCGCGGGGTACGCGGGAAGTCACATTCGCTTGGAATCATTATAGCAGGAGCGCCGGGAGACGGACAAGGCAGAGGAATTGCTGAATGATAATTGATGATTGATTATTGACAAGTGATGATTCGCAACTATCCCCTCTGCGCGCCACACTGCCGCGGCATTCAATTATCAATTCGCAATCAGCACTCATCCATTATCAATTCTTCTCTCCCGGCTTGCTTTCAGTCGCAAGCGCCGAATAGAATGTGGTTCGTGCGTAATTGGCGCGCCTGTCGCAGCGGGTTCGCCGGTCATTCCAGCAATCGCGAAAGGAGCCGATATGGACCGTTCAGCCCTGGAGTTCCTCAAGAAGCTTGCCGAGACCCCCAGCCCGTCGGGATTCGAGCAGCCGGCCGCGCGGATCATTCGCGAGCGCATGAAGGGATTCGCCGACGAGGTGCGCACGGATGTGAACGGCAACGTGATCGGCATCGTCAACGGCGACGCGCCGCTGCGGGTGATGCTGGCGGGCCACTGCGACGAAATCGGCCTGATGATCACCCATATCGACGAGAAGGGGTACGTCTACTTCGCGGCGATCGGCGGGATTGACCCGGCGGTGCTGCCGGGGCAGATGGTGGAGATTCACGCCGAGAAGCGGCTGGTGCCCGGCGTCATCGGGCGCAAGGCGATCCATCTGATGGAGCCGGAGGAGCGCGGCAAGCCGTCGAAGATCCACGAGTACTGGATCGACATCGGCGCGAAAGACAAGAAGGATGCCGACAAGGCGGTGGCCGTCGGCGACCCGATCACGGTCTCGCGCCGGTTCCTCGAACTGCGCAACAACATTGTCGCCGGGCGCGGGTTCGACGACCGCGTGGGCGCATGGACGGTGGTGGAGACGCTGCGCCGGATGAAGAAGGCGCGGCCCAAGGTGGGCGTCTTCGCGGTGACCAGCGTGCAGGAGGAACTGGGGCTGCGCGGCGCGAAGACGGCGGCGTTCGGGATCACGCCGCACGTGGGGATCGCGGTGGACGTGGGGTTCGCCAGCGATTACCCTGAGATCAACAAGAAACTGGTGGGCGACGTCGCCCTGGGCCGCGGGCCCATTCTGCACCGGGGGGCGAACATCAACCCCGTGCTGGCTTCCTTGATGGAGAAGACGGGCCGGCGCAAGAAGATCCCATTCCAGATACAGGCCGAGCCGCGCGCCACGGGAACGGATGCGAATGTGATGCAGATGAACGGCGCGGGCGCGGCGACGGCGCTGCTGAGCATTCCGAACCGCTACATGCATACCCCCGTCGAACTGGTTTCGCTGGATGACCTGGACAAGGCGGTGGAGTTGCTGGTGGCGACCCTCGGCGAACTCAAGCCGGGCATGGACTTCACGCCCAGGTGAGGCGATGGCGCCCGAGGGCGAGCGAATGGAGGTTTCGACGGCCAACGCTCGCACAGCGGCGGCACTGTTGCGGGAGCCGGGCGTTCAATCCGCGCAGCCGGTTTGCTTCATCGCCCCGGATTTGCTAGCATTCATGCTCTGTCGATGGGGTGTATTCTGCGCATTCTTTAGAAAAACAATGAAGCGAGGTGAGACCAGTTGGCTAAGATCGTGGTAAGGGAGAACGATTCGATCGAGCGCGCGTTGAAGCAGTTCAAGCGCATTTGCGAGAAGGAAGGGCTGCGGCGCGAGATCAAGCGTTCTTCGTATTACGAGAAGCCCAGCGAGCAGCGCCGCCGTCGGAAGCTGCAGCAGGTGCGCGAACGCCGCAAGGCGAGCTTCAAGGCCGCGAAGGTGAAGCAGAAGTCCGTCATGCGCGCGCGCTGATCTCTCTCGAAAGTCGAATAATGCGGGCCTTCCGGTGGATGCCGGAAGGCCCGCTTGCTTTTCCGGCGCGGTCATTCCGGCAGGAAGGATGAGAGCGTCGGCCCCTCTCCGGTGAACGCCACTTCATACGCTCCCCCCGTTACGGGGATTCGCACCGGCCTGGCCGGCAGAAGCTCCACGCGCGGACGGCGGGCGTCGCGCAAGAGCGCATCGGCGTATTTCACCGTCGCATCGAAGCGATTCGTCTCGTCCGCAAATTCCGCCCCTGCGAGCGCGTGGTCGCCGCCATGAACGGCGAAGAAGGCCGCGTTTCGCCCCAACCCCCTCAAACGGGCGTACAGGAAAACGGAGTGCTTGACGTCCACGGCCGTGTCCATTGTGCCGTGGATGAGGGCGATGGGGGCCTCCTTCGGCAGCAGGTGGGCGTTCCGGCAGGGGTTGCGGATATCGAGCTCCGCGCCGGCGTACGCCGGGCCATCGCCGCAAGCCCACTGCATCATGGGCTTGCCTAGGGCCCGGCCATCCATGGCGAACCCCAGGCGCGCCGCCTCCTCCCCGGACATGGGCAGGTAGACGCCGGACACGAGTACCGCCGCCGCCCAGAGATGCGGCGCGAAGATCATGCACTGCGCCCCGAGTTGCCCGCCCTGCGACCCGCCCCAGATATACAGCCGGGAGCGGTCCAGCGCGGGATAACGCTGGAGGGTGCTCCACGCCGCGCGCAGGCAATCGATCGTCTGCAATTTCGACCAGTCGTACGGCACGTCCCAGGAGCATCCGGGCTCGGGATGGCGCGCCTCCCGGCCGGAATGCCGGTATTCCACGCGCGTCACCACCAGGTCGTAGCGGTCGGCGTATTTCTCGCTTTCCGGGGCGTACGCTTCTCGCCCGTCATTGCCCCAACCATGGATCAGCAGCAGGAGGCCGGTCGTCGGCCTCACCCCGCCGGCGGGCTCCGTCACGTACATATCGATGCGGTCGTCGCCGTATTTCTTGGAGACGTAATCCTGCGTCCGGAAGGGAACTGCCTGCGCTCGGCTCTCCATGATTGTCCTCTCACTCAGTCCGGGCCAGCCGGATATTCATTCCACCACGACTGCGCCACGGCAAGGCCGGGCGTTCTCAATTCAACTGCATGTGCGGCTCGACGCGCTCCCGTCCGAGAGCCACGCGCTCGGCAACGGCGATCTCCACGCGTTCAGGGCAAACCAGCATCGCCTGGCGCATGAGCGATTCATCCTGCTCCGCCAGGGCGCGGCCGGCCAGGTCCCCCTGCCGGATGCGCGAGGCCAGGACCGCTGATATGTATGCGGGCAGGCGCAGCCCCTTCGGCACGACGATGCGCCGGCTGGAAATGCGGCAGTTGACCTGCAGCAGCGCCGTCTCCGGCTGGTCGGACAGGATGCCCTCGTTCAGCACTTGGATGGATTCGTTTGCGGGGATGTCGGAGAGCCAGGCCGACAGGACGCGCGCGATGTAGACCGGGATGCCCCCTCCGCAGCGCCGAATGACTCGCAGGATTTCCTCACGCGCGGCGTTCCGGCTCACGAGTTCCTGGTAATCCCCGTCGCCGGGCCGCTTCATCAGCGCGCCGAGTTCCGCGCCGGTCAGCGGGAGACCCCGGAAACGTCCCGGCGCGCCCACGGGGGCCGTGAGATATCCGCAGGCCGCCATGAGCGCGATGTTGTTGCGGAAGGCGGTGGGCCATTCCGGAAAGGATTCCAGGTAGGGCGTCTTCAGACTCGACGGGTCATAATCCAACGGCAGCGTGCGGCGGAGCTCGTCGTATACGGAGACTCCCCGGCGCAGAATGTCCAGGAACCAGATTTCGTGGTTGACCCCGATTTCAGAGAAGGTCAGGTCGCGTTCCGGGCAGCCGAGGTAGGCGGAGAGGACTCGCTGGAAGATGTCCGAGGCGTTGCAGAGTCCGACGACTCGCCGAAGGCCGAACTTGCGGCACGCGGCCATCAGGGGCACGTCGGGGGGATTGGTGTCCACCATCAGCCACGCCTCCGGGGCGAGCTTCGCGACCTGCTGCGCCACCTGGAGAATGTGCGCGCCCTGGGAGACTCCGAAGGCCGAGTACCCCCCGCTTTCGGCCAGGCCGGCGGTGGCGTTGTAGAGAATCACGTCCGCGCCGCGGATGGCGTCGTCGAGGTCCGCCGCGCCGCCGACTTTGATCTCCGCCGCGTCCGCCCCGCCGACGCGCCCGATCAGCGTGAGGTTGCGCTGCAGTTTCTCCGGCGAACGGCCGTAAAGAAGAATGGAGCCCCGGCCGAGGGTATGATTCTGAACCAGTTCGCACACGACGGCGCACGCGATGCGGCCCGTGCCGCCGATGATGCCGATCTTCCAGGGTTTGCTCATGACGGACGCCCTCGTTCGCTGATTATGGGATGCGGCAAGCTGCCGCGGACTTGGGGAGTATACTACAATCGGGGTGTTTGGGAATAACGAGATGGCGCAATGGAAACAGGCCGTCCCGGGCCGGCCAATGCCGGCTCGGGACGCTCTGCAAGTGCGCGGACTACTTCTTGGCTTTGGCCTTGGCGCCGCAGACGCATTGCGCGGCGGGTTTGCCACAGGCCGCGCAGACGGCCTTCTTGATCTCAGCACCGCACGTCTTGCACGGCGAGCAACCGCAGGTCTGGCACATCGCACATTCCCTTCACGCAAGAACCCGTTTCGATGAACCGTGCGCCCACGGTTCCAACCTAATCGCACCCGGCGACCGAGTCAAGCGCGTTTTCCCGGCGTATCAGAGAGCAAGAACGAAGGCTTCACCACGGAGATACGGAGACCGGCAATGGCAATGAAACAACAACGGCATGAACCGCCGATGAACGCCGATGGACGCGGATGCAGGGAAGAGGGCAAAGAACTCTGCGAAGTCAGTGATATTCCGGTTCTGCCTTTCTCCCTGTCTCCACGGTGCGCCGTGCGAACCCCGTGTCTCCGTGGCGAGGCCCGCCCCCAGGAGCGTTGACAGCCGGCGCGCCAGACGATATTATTCCCCCCTTGTATCTTGAATGTCCGCCCCCCCCGCCGGGCGCGTGCCTGAGGGGCGCGTTGGATTCCGTCAGTCAAGGAGGATTCGCACCGTGAAGCGTCATCTGGCATGGATGGTCGCGCTGGCCGCGGCCCTGATCGTTGCAACGGCAACATTTGCCGAGCCCGAAAAAGCCGCCTCGGAAAAGTCCGAGCCGCAGAAGGTGAAAGTCGGCCTGTACGTGCTCAGCCTGGGCAAGCTGGACGTCAGCAGCGGAACCTACACCGTGGACTTCTACCTCCAGTTGGATTCCGACAAGCCGATTCCGGACAGCAGTTTCGAGTTCATGAACGGCCTGACCAACAGCCTGGAGAAGGTGGAGGACACCGTCACGCCCGAGAAGGCCGTCGCGGGCGAGGCGCAGAAGTTCGAGAAGTTCTACCGCATCAAGGCGACGCTGAACACGCCGATCGACCTGCGCCGGTTCCCGTTCGACCGGCAGCAGATGCTGATTGTGATCGAGGACAAGACGCGCACGATGGAAGAGGTGGTGTACGAGGCGGATGATAAGGCCAGCGGGCTGGACCCGGCGATTTTCTTCCCCGGCTGGGACATCACCGGCTGGACGCTCCAGACGCCGGAACATGATTACAAGGTGTACGACGAGAAGTTCTCGCAATTGAAGTACGCGATCGACATCCAGCGGGTGAGGCTGAACAGCTTCTTGAAGACGTTCCTGCCGGTGATCTTCCTGATGCTCATCGTCATGGCCAGCTTTATCCTGGACCCGGAGAAGATCACCACGCGGCTGGCGGCGATCAGTTCGGCGCTGGTGGCTTCGGCGATGTTCCACATCAGCATTTCCGGCCAGATTCCGGCGGTGGGATACCTGACCTTCGCCGACAAGTTCATGGTGCTCACGTACCTGCTGCTGCTGTGCAGTTTCTTCCTGAGCATCCGCGTTTTCATGCTCCAGGGGCGCAATGAGCTGGAGGGGGCGAAGAAGCTCAACAAGCTCTCGGAGTTCCTGGTGCTGATCGGAATGCCGGTGCTGTACCTGTGCCTGTTCCTGTTCTGCTGAACGGGAGATGAAGGAGGAACGGCTGAGCCGGTTCGAAAGAACGGCTCAGCCGTTTTCGTTTCCATGGGATGCGGCAGCGGCTTTCAACACGGAGGACGATGGAGGCGGGAAACGGCAACGGCTTTGATCCGCAGCAGTCATCAATGATCAATCATCACTCATCAATTATCACTTCTTCATCCTCCGTCCCGCCGCCAGATGATACACCCCATGGACGATGCGCCCCGCAATCGGGCGGCGCATGAGGATGGCGCGGTTCTTGCAGACCTCGGAGCAGCAGTAGCAACTGATGCAGAGGGACTGCTCCACCTTCAGCCGCCCGCCGACCTCGCGGAACGCCTTCGCGGGGCAGTTGGCAACGCATTCGCCGCAGAGGATGCAGCGGTCATCCATGACGCTCGCGCACGCGCCGCCGACGACGTTATACGCCCAGCGGACGAACCAGTCCGGCAGAAGGGTGAACAGGAGCGAGCGGACGAACGGCGGCGGTTTGCGCCAGTCCGGGATTCTGATCTGATCGAGCGGCGCTCCGACAACCTCGATCTGATCCAACCGCCCCACGCCCAGCCCGCTCTCGTCGGCGAAACGCGTGGTCAATACAACTCCCGGCTTGCAGCCCATCAAGTCGGCGGCGACGGCGTCCAGCGCGACGCAGTCCGCCGAGGCAAGCACCAGGCCGGCCTTCCGCGCGCTTCCCCCGGCGGGCCCGTTCCCCTCCATCCCCACGACGGCGTCCATGATCGCCACCCCCGGGCGAACGACGCTGTAGAGGTCGACCATCGCCCGGGCGATCTCGCGGGGGTGCGGCGCGCTCCGGTGGACCTCTTTCTTCCCATTCCCGGCGACGAGGCCAAGCTGGTTCTTCACCGCGCCGGTCAGCAGCGTGAGGCCGTGCGTCTTGAATTTGGGGAGCGTGACCAGCAGGTCCACGTCGCGCAGGAGCTTCGGCAAGCGAAGGCGCTTGAGGACCTTGCCCTCGGGGATAGGGATCTCTTCGGCGGGCGCGCGGTCGAAGTCGGCCAGTTCCACTCCGAGATCGGCGGCGACCTTGTCCAGGCCGGTGGTGCGGATGGCCTGCGCGGTGGAGCCGGGGGAGAGGCTGCCGCAGGAATCACCGATGATGACCCGGCAGCGCTGTTCGAGGAATATCTCCGCGACGGCGCGGACGAACTCCGGGTGGGTGTTGACCGCGGCCTCGGGGGTGTCGTGCGAACTGAGCAAATTCGGCTTGAGCAGCACCGTCGCCCCGGGGGGGCGATGCCATGACTCCGGCGGCAGCGGAGCGAGCGCCTCGCGCAGGGCGCGGCGCAGTTGAGCGCGGTCGTACTCCGGGCAACGGATGACCGAGACGGTGGTGAGTTTCATGCCTCGCAACGTTCCGAACTCGCAGGGTTGTCCCGGGCGGCACAGCGGTTCAATTCGCCGCCGGCGGCGCGCCCACTTCGAACAGCTTCATGGGCGGTCTTTCGTACAGCGCAACCAGCGGCACCGGACGCAGCCCTCCCGGCAACTGCCACTCCGGCTGGTCTTTCTGCATGTTGTGATCCACCAGCGCAAAACGCGGTCCGGGTTCGCGCAGGAACCGCTGGAGCGCTTCGTCGCTTTCCAGGAATATCACCGGACGGCGGAGGCTGAAGAAGAAGAGTTCATCGTCATCGTCCTGGCCGAACGCGGCGAGCGGAGCGCCGGTCGGGACCAGCCGGTCGATCTGCTCGGCATAGGCGACGCTGGCGTCCGTGCGCCAGAAGTACCGGTCCATGAGCGGGACGAAGAGGATGGTGAGGAATACCGTGATGGCGATCAGCCCCCCCACGGCATGATGGAAGCGCCTTCGCCGGGCTTCGGCTCCGGCCCAGAGCGCCAAAAGGCCGACCAGCAGGCACCCCACGACGCCGACCGCCTTCCCCTCCACCGGCAGCAGCAACCAGAGCGCCGGCAGCGCCAGCCCCGCCACGGCAAACAGGAAGAGCAGCACCACGAGCGGAAGCTCGAAGAGCCAGCGGCAGAGGCGCTTTGCGCCGGGGTCCGCGGCCGGGTCGGCCAGCAGCGTCACGGCGCGGTCGAGGTACCAGCCAATCAGCAGCGCCCAGAGCGGCATCAGCGGCAGCAGGTAGTGGTTCTTCTTGTTTTTCACGAGGGTGAGCGCCAGAACGCCCAGCGCCACCGACACCGCCAGCGCCATGGCGGGGCTGCCCCGCCGCGTGCGAAACTCGCGCACGGCCAGCCAGAGCGCCCCAAGCCCGAAGAGGCTCCAGGGGGCGCTCTTGATGAACAACTGCTCGAAGTAGAGATGCCAGGTGTTGCGCTCTCTGACCAGCGCATTCTCGAACTCGTAGCCGAGCAGGTCGCGCAGGTGGCCGGGATTGCTGATGCTGGAGGCGACCGCCCAGAGTCCGATGCCGAGCGCCAGCATGATGCCGAGCATCGCCAGCAGGTGCCCCGCGGGACGCCAGCGGCCTGTCTGGCAGCGCCAGAGGCCGACCATCGGCACGGCGTAGAAGAGGATCGCCTGCGGCCCTTTGGAGAGGACGGCGGCGCTGAGGAGGAAGCCTGCCACGCCGGCCAGCGCCCAGGCGGCGCGGCGCGAGCGCGCGTCCGCCGTGCGCGAACTGAACAGCAGCGCCCCCGTGATCAGAGAAGCCATGAGCATGTCCATCCGCGCGACGCGCCCCCAGAGCGCGACCAGGTAGAATGTGACGAGAATCAGCGCGGCCCATTCTCCCGCGCGGCGATTGAACAGCCTGATGCCCAGCAGGTAAACCGCCAGCGCCATCGCCGTCGCGGCCAGGCCGCTGGGAAGCCGCGCCATGGCGAAGGATGTCTGCCCCGATAATTTGAAGAAGCCGGCGGCGATCCAGTTGAATAGCGGTGGTTTCAGGGTATAGGGCTCGCCCAGGATGTGCGGGACAACGTACTGGCCGCTGGTCACCATCTCCCGGGCGATCTCGGCGTGCCGCCCTTCGCGGGAGAGAATGCGCCGCTCGGTGCCAAGTGCGGGAAGGAAGATGAGGGCGCAGAGGAGGATCAAAGCGAGGGCGTCAAGGAGAGTCCTGTTTCGCAAGAACATGAGCTGCGCTCTCCCATAGAGATTGAACGGAACGTCGCCCGGACCTTTCCTATATCCGGTTGCGGCGCGGCTGTCAAGACAACGCCGGTCCGCCACGGCGGTGCGGCATTCTCTGCGACCCGCCGGCGCGGCGGGTGCGGTTCCTCTCTTTCATTCACTCCCCGTTCTTACTACAATCAGCGGCAGGCTGGAATGGATTGGAGGGACTCTTGCTCGCGGCCGGAAGGAAGCTGGGACGGTACCAACTGCGCCAGTCGCTGGGCGTGGGCGGGATGTCCGCCGTCTATCGCGCCTACGACCCGGTGATTGACCGCGAGGTGGCGCTGAAGGTGCTTCCGCCAGAGATGGGGCGCGACGAAACGCTGCGCCTGCGCTTTCAGGAGGAGGCGCGCGCGCTGGCCAAACTGAACCACCGCAATCTGGTGAAAATTTATGCGGTGGGGGAAGAGGGGCCGGTCAGCTTCTACGCGATGGAACTGGTGCAGGGGCTCTCGCTGCGGCAGGTGCTCGCGGCGCGGGGCGCCCTCCCCTGGCGGCAGGCGCTGGCCGTCTTCGTGCAGTTGCTGGCCGGGCTGGAAGCGGTCCACCGCTGCGGCATCATTCACCGCGATCTCAAACCGGGGAACCTGATGCTGGAGCCCTCCGGGCGGGTGGTGCTGATGGACTTCGGCCTGTCGCGCCGAGCGGAACGGCAGAACCTCACCGCGCTGGGCGCAGTGCTGGGGACGCCCAAATACATCTCCCCCGAGCAGGCGCTCGGAGAACCGGCCGGCGAGCCGAGCGATTTGTATTCCGCCGGGGTGGTCCTGTTCGAGATGCTGGCCGGCCAACCCCCCTTCAGCGGCGAGGACAATATCAGCCTGCTTCGCCGGCACGTGGAATCCCCCGCGCCGGACATCGCCGAGGCCGCGCCGGAAACGCCGGAAGCGTTGCGCCTCCTGCTGGCGAATCTTCTTGCAAAGTCCCCGAAAGAGCGCTATCCTCACGTTAAGGAAGCGCTGGCGACGCTGGCCGGTTTGGCGCCGGAAGCGCCTGCCGCGGTGCAGGCGGTGCGCGAGTTGATGGCGACGGAGGCGAGTTCCGCGCCCCCCGAGCCGCGCGCGGCAGGGCCGGAAGGCCCGCCTGCGGCCCCGGCGCGGTTCGAGCGCTCGGAGATGCTGCGCACTTGGGTGGCGCTGATTGCCGCGGTGGCGTCGGTGCTGGCGCTGATTCTGGCGCTGGTGGCGTTGTTTCACGAACGGGTGCTGCCGAGTTCTCAGGCGCCGCTGCGGCGCGCAACGCCGCAACCGGGCAGCCATTGGCAGGTGACGCGATTCGACGGCAGCCAGTTCGTCGGCGAACTGGTGCATATAGAGCCGGACCCCGCAGGCGGCGCAATCTGGACGTTCCGCCTGCCCGATGGCGGGCAGGAAAGCCTGCCGGATTCCCGTTTCACTTTGAAAAGACAGTGGGAAGGAGGTGAGAATCCATGACAGAATTCGTGATGCGAGCTTTATTTCTGCTGGCTTGCGCGAGCATCGGATACCAGGTATCCGCCAAGCGCGAGGATGAGTACCTGCTTTGGGGCATCCTCGTCGGCATGGCGATTGGACTGTTAATCATCGCTCTGGAGATCGTGCTCAGCAAGCGGCCCATCCAATCCATAAGTTCCATTGTGTTCGGCCTCATAACCGGCTCTATTCTGGCGATCCTCTTCTACAATATTTTCCAACTGACCGACACGGCCTCCCTGGCCAAACTCCTCATGGGAGACCGCGCGACGGCCGAGGACCTGCGCCTCGTCGTGTTGCTGGCGCTGGCGCTGGCCTGCTGCTACATGTGCGTTATGGTGATCTATAAGACGCGCGACCGATTCCGGTTCATCATCCCGTACGTGGAGTTTCAGAAGGAAGAGAAGGGGTCCCGCCCGATCCTTGTGGACACCAGCGCGGTGATCGACGGACGCCTGCCTGATCTGTGCGAGGCGCGCCTGTTCGACACGACGATGATCATCCCCAAGTTCGTCCTTCAGGAGCTTCAGCACGTGGCCGATTCCAGCGACCGGCTCCGCCGCAACCGCGGCCGCCGCGGTCTGGAGATGCTCCAGAAGATGCAGCACGATGAACGCCTGGCCATCCAGATTCACGACGGGCGCAACGCCCGCGGCAATACGGTGGATAGCAAGCTGGTCAGTCTGGCCAGCCAACTCCAGGCGCGCATCCTGACCTGCGACTACAACCTGGCGAAGTTCGCCGAGTTGCAGAATGTGGACACGATCAACTTGAACGACCTGGCCAGCGCCCTGCGTCCCACGGTGCTGCCGGGGGAGGAGTTGCAGCTCAAGATCATCCGGCCCGGCGACGAGGCGGGGCAGGGGGTCGGCTATCTCAACGACGGCACGATGGTGGTGGTCGAGTCGGGACGCGACCGCATCGGCCAGACCGTGAACATCACCGTGACCAGTTCGCTCCAGACCAGCGCGGGACGCATGGTCTTCGGGCGCATCCGCACCGATCACTCCCCCGAGGAGAGGGAGAACAAGAAGCGCAACGAGAAGGAGAGTTGACGGAGAGACGAACGCCGCATCGGAGAACCTTGCGAAGGCTCGTTCAGACCTTCGCAAGGTTCTTTAGTACGTTCTTTATATTTTCTTGGACCGCGTCACAACATGCCTCCACTCTTTGACCGCATCGTCATCGTCGGGCCCGGGCTGATCGGCGGCTCGTTCGGCATGGCCGCGCGCGCGGGGAAACTGGTTGGGAGCGTCGTCGGCGTGGGGCACCGGCCCGCGTCGCTCGATGAGGCCCGGCGGCTGGGGGCGGTGGATGATTTCACCATGGACAGCGCGCAGGCGGTCTCGCAGGCGGATCTGGTGCTGCTGGCGACCGGCGTAAGCACGCTCTGTTGCCAGGTGAGCGATTTCCTTCCGCGCATGAAGCCGGGGGCCATTTTGACGGACGTGGGGAGCGTGAAGGAATGCGTCGGGCGCGCCGCCGAAGAGGCGGCCCGTATCAAGCCCGACGGCGCGCTTTTCGTGGGAGGGCACCCGCTGGCGGGCTCGGAGCAGCGCGGGATCGCCGCCGCACGGGCCGATTTGTTCCGCGGGGCGTTGTGCATCCTCACCCCCTCCCCCGCCACGGACCCGCGCGGCGAGGCGCTGCGGCGCGTGCGCGCTCTCTGGGAGGCACTCGGTTGCACGGTGCGCGAGATGCCTGCCGAACGGCATGACCGCCTGCTCGCCCAGGTCAGCCACCTGCCTCACGCCGCGGCAAGTTGCCTGATGAATTGCGTCTCCGACGAAGCGCTGGCGGTCGCCGCGCGCGGCTTTATGGATACGACGCGCATCGCCAGCGGCGATGCCCCGCTCTGGCGGGATATCTGCATGGCCAACCGCGAGGCGCTGGCCCCGGCGCTGCGGGCCATGGCCGAGGAGCTGGCCCGCTTCGCGCAGGCGCTCGAAGCCGGCGACGGACAAGCCATTCTCAATCGCCTTCAGCGCGCCAAGGAACGGCGGGACGGGCGGAACGGATGAAGAGAACGGAACAATGGGCAACGGGCATTTCTCAATTATCAATGAAACGGCAACGCTTCGCGCGGCACGATAGCCGCAGTGCCCATGACCGTTCGCTGACAATTGACCGTTGACCATTGCCCATTGACCATTGTCCTGCTCTCGCTCGATTTCCCCAGCCTCTTCTGGTAAGTTATTCTCTCTCACTGGGGTGGCTCTCGCCGCCGAATCCCGGCCTTTGAAATGGAGAACCGAACGATGTCCGATGCGAAACTCGACAAACTCTGCGTCAACACAGTCCGCATGCTCGCCGTGGATATGGTCCAGACCGCCAAGTCCGGCCACCCCGGGATGCCGCTGGGCGCCTCGCCGGCCGCGTACGTCATCTGGGACCGCTTCCTGAAGCATAACCCGACCGATCCGAAGTGGATCGACCGCGACCGCTTCGTGCTCTCCGCCGGCCACGCCTGCGCCATGCTCTACAGCCTGCTTCACCTGACCGGCTACGATTTGCCGCTGGAGGAGCTGAAACGTTTCCGCCAGGTCGGCAGCAAGTGCCCCGGCCACCCCGAGGCGCACATGACCCCCGGCGTCGAGGCGACCACCGGCCCGCTCGGGCAGGGCATCTCCAACGCCGTCGGGATGGCGATCGCCGAAGCGCACATGGCGGCCATCTTCAACCGCCCCGGGCACGACATCGTCAACCACCGCACGTTCGTCATGTGCTCCGACGGCGACTTGATGGAAGGAGTCAGTTCCGAGGCGGCGTCGCTGGCGGGGTTCCTGAAGCTGGGCAAGTTGATCGCCCTCTACGATGACAACGGCATCAGCATCGAGGGACGCACGCACGACCTGGCGTTCAATGAGAACGTCGGCGCGCGTTTCGAGGCGTACGGCTGGCAGGTGCTGAAGGTGGAGGACATCAACGATCTGGCGGCGGTGGACAAGGCGATCCGGGCGGGCATCGCCGAGACGGGCAAGCCCACGCTGATCTGGTGCAAGAGCATGATCGGCTTCGGCTCCCCCGAGGCGAACACTTCCAAGGTGCATGGCGAGCCGATGAAGGAGGAGGCGGCGGGCCTGACGAAGGCGTTCTACGAGTGGGACAAGAACCCGACGTTCTTCATCCCCGGCGAGGCGCTGGCGCACTTCCGCGAGGCGCAGACGCGCGGGAAGCAGGCCGAGCAGGCGTGGAACGTGAAGTTCGAGGCGTACCGCAAGGCGCAGCCGGAACTGGCCGCGCGCCTGCTGCGGGCGATGAAGGGGGAACTTCCTGCCGGCTGGCAGAAGAGCATTCCGACCTTCAAGGTGGGGGATGATATGGCGACGCGCGACGCGGGCGGGAAGGTGATGAACGCCATCGCGCCGACGCTGGAAGGATATCTCGTCGGCGGCTCGGCCGACCTGGCCCCCTCCACCAAGACGTACATGGCCGGCCTGGGGGATATCGGCCCCGGCAAGTACGAGGGGATCAACATGCACTTCGGCGTGCGCGAGCACGGGATGGGGTCGGTCTGCAACGGCATGGCGCTCCACGGCGGCATGCGCCCCTTCGGCGCGACCTTCATGGTGTTCGCCGATTACATGCGCCCCCCCATCCGCGTGGCGGCGATCACGCACCTGCCGGTGATTTACGTTTTCACGCACGACTCCATCGGCGTGGGCGAGGACGGCCCCACGCACCAGCCTGTCGAGCATCTGGCTTCGCTGCGCGCGATCCCGAACCTGGTGGTGCTGCGGCCGGCCGACGCAAATGAGACCGCCGCCGCCTGGAAGGTGGCCATGGAGCGCACGAACGGCCCCACCGTCCTGGCGCTGACTCGCCAGAAGCTGCCGACGCTGGACACCGCGAAGTACCCGGTTTGTGAGGGCGTGCCCCGCGGCGCGTACATTCTCTCCGAGGCCGCCGACGGCAAGCCGCAACTGGTCCTGATCGGAACCGGCTCCGAGCTGGAGCTGGTGATGAAGGCGCAGGCGGCGCTGGCCGCCGACGGGGTCCAGGCGCGCGTGGTGAGCATGCCGAGTTGGGAGCTGTTCGAGGCGCAGGATGCCGCTTACCGCGCGAAGGTGCTGCCCAAAGGGATGCCGCGCGTGGCCGTCGAAGCGGGTGTGCGCCTGGGCTGGGACCGATACGTCACCTGCAACGGCGACGGCGTCTTCCAGGAAGTCTTCGGCTGCTCCGGCACGTACAAGGATGTGTTCAAGAAGGCCGGCTTCACGGTGGAGAACGTCGTGGCCAAGGCGAAGGCGCTGCTGCATTCTTAACCGGCGCCCCATTCGCGGCGGAGTTCGCCGGCGCACCGCCGGTTGACAACTTTTCGCATTCCGGCTATATTGTGGAGACCTGACGGGGGATTAGCTCAGTTGGGAGAGCGCTTGAATGGCATTCAAGAGGTCGCGAGTTCGACTCTCGCATCCTCCACCAGTCTGAGGTAAAGCCGGCCTGCGACGAACGCAGACCGGCTTTTCTTTTTCCACCCGCTTTTCCGGCGCATTCACACCCCTTCCGCTGATTCCGTCACTGCATCCATCCCCGGCCGAACTCTCGCCACAATTTTTTTCCGTCGACTGAATTTCTCTACCGACCGTACGATATATAGCTACGAGAATCCCGGTCACGTACCATTTGCGCTGATGTGGCCGAAAGCCAATTTCGGCACAGCCCGGGCGCTTGAGAAACGCGCGAGCGCCACTCACTTTGGGAGGCGGAGTGCCAATTTCATACAATCTGACCTGCCAGTTGATGTCGCAACTGTTCCAGTTCTAAACATGTGCCGGAATTGAGGATATGAATATACACAAAATCACCCGGCCGCTCGCAATTCTCTTGACAGTCTCTTCATTGCGCCCTAGAATCGGGTGCCGCTCGTTCGTAAATTGGAAATGTTCGTTCAGGTAAGTACCATTCTATCGAGCGAACTACGCGTTGTGAGGTGATGTAGGCAATGTCGCACTTGAGTTTTCGTACTGCGCATGGCTTATCGGTTCACCAAGTGCCCGCAGCATCTGGGGGCCATTTTTCGTTGAGGAAGGAGGCCGCATGAGGCGCATGGAAGCGAGTCGTTGTGCGAAGCTTGTTCTCGCTGCAATGCTGGTCGTCGGTATTGCAGGGTCGGCGTTCGCGACCGCACCCAAGTTGGGTCCGCCGATTGGGACGGCGTTCCCGTACTCGAACACCATCAGTAAGACGGAATACCGCACTCTGGGCAAGACGGCTGACCTGAAATTCACATTGTGGGATGCCGCCACCGCCGGAAATCAACTGGGCTCTGCTCTGACATTCCTGAACCAGACGCTGGACAGCGGCGAGTTCTCGGTGGTTCTGGATTTCAACAGGTTGCCGTTTGACGGAACCTCCCACTGGCTACAGATCGAAGTGCGCAGCCCCGTGGGCAAGGGAAGCTATACGATCCTGACTGCGCGGCGTCCCCTGACGCCGGCGGCGCTGTGCATTTATTCCGCTTCCGCGGGAGACGCGGATACGGTGGACGGGCTGCATGCCGATGAGCTGGTGGGACCGCAAGGCCCGACCGGCGCAACGGGCGCTGTCGGTCCGACGGGTCCTGCCGGTGCCACGGGCGCAGCCGGCCCGACGGGAGCTAAAGGCGCGACCGGTGATACCGGGGCGACCGGCTTGACCGGTCCGGCCGGGGCTACCGGCGCTGCCGGCGCGACCGGGGCTACGGGATCGACGGGCGTTGCCGGCGCCACGGGTGCGACCGGCGCTGCCGGCGCTGCGGGTGCAACCGGCGCGACTGGCTCAGTCGGTCCGACTGGTGCGACTGGCGCGGCTGGCGCTGACTCGACCGTTCCAGGCCCTCAGGGCGCTACGGGTGCTACAGGTGTGACCGGAGCTACCGGGGCGACCGGGGCAACCGGCGCTGCGGGTGCAACCGGGGCGACCGGGGCAACTGGCGCTGATTCGACTGTTCCTGGCCCGCAGGGTGCTACTGGCGCTACGGGCGCTACAGGTGTGACCGGTGCTACCGGGGCTACTGGAGCGACCGGCGCTGCCGGCGCTGATTCGACCGTTCCCGGCCCGCAGGGCGCGACTGGCGCTACGGGTGCAACAGGCGCGACCGGATCAACCGGTCCGACTGGCGCGACCGGCGCTACGGGCGCTGACTCCACCGTTCCCGGCCCCCAAGGCGCGACGGGCGCAACAGGTGCCGCAGGTGTTGATTCGACCGTTCCGGGCCCGCAGGGCGCAACTGGCGTAACGGGTGCGACGGGCGCTACCGGACCGACCGGAGCCACCGGGGCGACCGGAGAAGCCGGTGCCACGGGCGCTACCGGTGCTACCGGACCGACTGGGGCTACCGGCGCGACCGGCGCTGACTCGACTGTTCCAGG